>Ga0214923_10000662_pt1 | contig 51040 bp, 56 predicted proteins | sample LL1510_MetaG_FD_177993 | JGI IMG/M metagenome (GOLD analysis project Ga0214923, IMG submission 177993) | Freshwater microbial communities from Lake Lanier, Atlanta, Georgia, United States - LL-1510 | ecosystem: Environmental > Aquatic > Freshwater > Lake | place: USA: Georgia | collected...
TTTTTTTTGATACTAATGTTAAAAAATAAACTGGTTTTAATATTCTATAAATATCAGCATATTTTTTATAAAGATCTCTATTAAAATTTATAATTTGACTATCATATATAACAAATAAATCTTCCTCTAGTTTTAATCTAGACAATAAATTTATAAAATCACAATCAAAAATTTGTTGATAATTATCATTATAAAATTTATATACTCCATTACAAGAAAAAAAAACAACAAGTTCCTAAAATATTTTTAAATACTCTATCGTTAATGCAATCTATACCACCTTTTTGATTAATATTTTTAACTTCTAAATATTTTATATATTTATCTTTATAATTACCTAATTTCATTATTATAATAAAATTATATATATAATTTTTACCAAATTTAATTAAGAATAATCTAAATTATTTTTTTTAGTACTATAATATAATATGCATCATCTTCATAATTTTTTGATTTAACCAGTTTTACTTTAGACGATTTTTCAATAAAAGTATCAATTTCATCTCTGATTTTTTTTAATTTTTCTATTCTTTCTATTCTTATATCATTATCTTTATTTACTTCTGGATTGACAGAAATAAAATTTAACCAAGGTTCCTTAATAATTATTAGTCCGCCTTTTACTAAATAACTCAATAAATTATCTAATACATTATTTACTGTATTTAACTCTGCAAAATGAATACTTTTACTTAGTATAATGATATTTACAGGTTTAATATCTAGATCGTTATAAAAGTTGTTTTGTATAAATTGGATTTTATCTTCATTAAATTCATATGGTTGTAATTTTTTTAGTCTTTTTTTATTACTTTCTGCTTGTTCTAACATTGAAATACTAGGTTCAATAGCAATAACTTTCTTAAAGTAATATGTTAATCCTAAAGATATATTACCATGTCCTGCCCCCATATCCATAATGGATAATTTACTTGGATTTAATTTATTTTTAGCACATATTTTTAATATTCGTTTTACAAATATATCTTTATATAACTTTTGTAATATTTTATTAGAAAAAGTTAGATATGGCTTTATATCTTTTTTTCCACCACCTATTTTATTTAATGTATTTTGTAAATTAATATATTTTTGTTTGTATTTATAATATTTTTGATGGTAATCCATAATAATTTTAGCATATAAATTAAAAAATTAATATTTAATATTAAAAATTAATCAATGTGATGGATATATTCCAGAAACACAAATTATATATTTCACTCCTATATTGTCAGGATCTGTATTTAGTTTTGGTAGTGAAAATGTAGTTTTTCCATCACCACCATAACGAGTGCCAATAACATTATATAAAACTAAATTTGATGTTATTGATATTTCTTGTCCGTCACAGTATAGATATCCATCCGGACAGAAGCTACCCGCAAATAATTTGATTGTGCCTACTATCTCTGATTTATCCATTATATATTATTATTAGAACATATATAAAAAAAGTTGGGCTCTTTAGGCCAACCTTTTTGATTTATATATAAATCTAAGATTTAATGAAAAAAGTTGGGCCTTTTATGCCAACATTTTTTATTATTTATATATAAATCAAAAAAGTTGAGCCCAGTGGGCCAACATTTTTTATTATTTATATACATATAAATAATAAAAAAGTTGAATTCTATATTTAATATCCTATATACCATATAATAAACCCTATTAATATATATAAGAAAATGTCAAAGACTGCTACTAAGAAAGCTCAACCTGTCTATGCTTGGCTTGGTTATGGAGGTGTTATTAAAGCAGGATATTCTTTAATTAGAACTACAACAATCCATCCAGAAACAGAATTAGAAGAATATAAGAAGTATTATGGAGATGAATTTAAAGGTCGTTGGGTTAAATCTACCCAATCCTTAGAAACTCTTACTGAAGCACTAAATGAAAAACTTGAAGAGCATAAATACAGTGGCAATCTATATAAAATCTCTACATTTTTTGGTGTTAAAATGCTTAAAGAAGCCTCTGGTTGTACTAAATGCTCTACTATGGGTGTTTATGAAGATAAGGAAGATAAAGATGAAGAAGAAGAAATTAAAGAAGTAAAAGAAGAAGTTAAACCTAAAGAAAAGAAGCAAACTAAACAAGCTGAACCTGAAGAAGTAAAAGAGGTAAAAGAGGTTAAAAAGGAGAAAAAGCAAACTGCTAAACCTGAACCTGAAGAAGTAAAGGATACAAAGCAATCTAAGGAAACTAAGGAAACTAAGGATACTAAGAAGACTAAACCAGAGGCTGAAAAGAAAAAGGTGAAGAAAGTAGATTCGGATGATGAAGAGGAAGCTCCGAAAAAAGTAAAGAAATCTTCAACAAAGACACAGATTGTTTTATCAGATTCTGATGAAGATGAAGAAGATGATAATTAGAAAATATAGAAAATTTTTATATAAAAATTGATAATAGATTAATATGTAATTATTATATATGTAATAAATATATAATTAACATATTAAGAAAATGGTGAAGACATATGTAATTAATATCATAGGAGCTCCTGGTGTAGGAAAAACAACAATATCAGCATTATTATTTGCTAGATTAAAATTACGAGGATACATATGTGAATACGTCCAAGAGTATGCCAAAAAGTTAGTATGGATGAAAGATTATGATTCATTAAATAATCAATACCACGTTACTAAAAAGCAATATGAATTATTACAACAGATATCAGGACATGTAAATTTCATAGTAACAGATGGACCGCTTATACATGGTATATATTACAATAAATACAATAAAGATAATATTTCAAATATAGAAAAAACAGAAAAGTATATTTTAGATAGTTTTAACAAGTTCAATAATATTAATATAGTTTTAGATAGAGTAAATAGATTAAATAGGAAATATGAAACAGAAGGAAGAATACAAACAGAAGATGAGGCAAAAGATATTGACATAATCTTAAAACATTTATTAAAGATAAATTCAATTAAATATGTTAATTATCCTGCTGAAGAAAACTCATTAAATGATATTATAGAGTTTATTGTAAAATTTATTGAAAAGAATGATAATGATAATAATTTCGATATAAATGGCTCGACATATTAATTTTTATATAAAATTTGATTTATAATTAAAAAATACAACATTATAATAAAAATAACAGTATGATAATAGAATTTGATAAAAAAATAGGTGAGACAATGGATGTAATGATTAGAAGATTTAGACAAGAACATTTTATAGATGATAAAATAAAGGTTGCTTATGCGGGTAGATTAGATCCATTAGCATTTGGTAAAATAATTTTATTAACAGATAATGATATTTACAATAAGGAGAAATATTGTGGTAAGGATAAAACATATACTTGTATGATGGTGCATGGTATCCAAACTGATACTTATGACATAATGGGTAAGATAATTTCAGAAAACATGTGGAAACCGGTATATAATAATGTAGAAAATATAGAATACGACCAAGAATATCCAATGTATTCATCAATATATGTAATCCAGAATGGAATGAGGAAACCTCTTTGGTATTATGAAAAGAATAATATCAAAGTCGAAAATATACCAAGTAAAAAAGTTAAATTATTAAGTAGTGAAAAGATATCAGATGATATAACAATATCATCTACAGAATTATTTAGAATTATAAATGATAGGATAAATCAAGTAAAAAAAGATACTTATAGACAAGATGAAATTATTGCTTTATGGAATAATAAATTAGAACATAATAATAAATATACTATATCAAAGTGGAAATTTACAGTTACAAGCGGTGGATATATTAGATATTTAGCTAATCAAATGAATGGTTGTTGTTATGATATTGATAGAGTTTGTTATCATGATTTATAAGAAATAATTTTTTTAGGATTTATAATTTAAGGGTGTATTAACAAAACCGTAATTAAGAGCATTTTTAATTAGTATATTATCATCAATTATCTTTTTATAAGCATCGATAAAACTAATTTTACTTTGATAGAGTGTTTCAATAAGAGCATAAATTTCAGGATTAATAATATAACCAAAAATATAATAATTTGAAGTAAGAGTATAATTATAAGTGATCGTATCACTATATGTATCAGGACTCCATGCACTAGTTATAAAATTATTTGAACTGAATTGTAAATGATCGTTATAAGAGAATACATTAATTTGTGAATAAAAGTATATTACATTTAATGTATTATCATTTAGTATCATATGGATAATTTCTTGGTTATTATCCTTATAAACACTATCAATATTAATTATTATATTTTTCAGTGATATAATATTTTCATTTAGATTCATTGATAACACATCATATGGGTCAGGATTATCAATCGTAGGTAATAATAATATTTGTTTTTTATAAGCATCAATTAATAATAATTCTTTAATAAGATATACATATTTATTAAGATAATATACAATATCGTTAATATAATAAAATTCTAAATAATACTGTCCTATACTATTATTCTTTAATAAAGGATAATTACTAATTAATTTATTAATTTCGTCAAGTAATAAATTTAAATTAGTATTATCAATTAAGGGTAAAATACTTACATAATATCTAGTAGAATCAGTAAAAGTGCCAAAAATATCTATTGGCGAAATTACTATATCACCTGTTATAGTATCATAAGAATCAACCGTTCCTTTAAAATAATTAGAAGAATTTAATATAGAAGAAACTATAACTTCATTACCGGTAGTAAACGCCTTATTTGGTTGAATTAATAACGTTATTTGTGATTGACTAATATCAATTGTTACAGAATTAATAGTTATTGATGTTAAAGACAAATCATTTTGATAATAATAATCGTAATCTTTTAATTCTTTTTCAACTGTTATAAGTGCATTTAAATCAAATTTTATTAGTGATGTATCATCATCATTATTAAATGCTGTTATAAATTTACTAATACAGAAATAACTGTATTTTAATTTTTGTTCTAATTGTGTAGTAGAAAAAATATAATCTTTTTTAATCAAGTTAAGACTATTAATAGTTGTATTTTCAAAAGATTCATTATCAAATATTTTATTAAAATTAAGTATATCATAATATGAATTAATATTATACAAATAAAGTAAGGTTTGATTTTTAATTAAAAACAATTCTATTGTTTCAGGTGAAAGTTCATTAATACTATTTTCAAAGTAATTTAATATTTTAAAAGTATCTACATATTTTTTTATAAAAGGCTCTATTTGTATAGTATAATTTAAAATATTTAAATCTGCAGTTAGATTAGTAATATTTAATATAGTATCATTTTTATTATTTGTAAAATCAATTATTAAATTTTCAACATATATAATGGTTAAACTAATATTATTTTCATTCAAATATTTAACATTAATATTTTCATAAAATAACTTTTGAATAGGTTCTAAATAAATATCTGTTAGTTCTGTTATATTTATAAATAATGCTACAAAGCTTTCTAATTTTGAGAGTGGAATAGTAAAAAAATTTAAATTGTAAATATAATTACAAGCATCTCTTAATTCTTGAATATCATTTAAAATAATTTTATAGAAATCATTGATAGTAAGAGCACTTGCTATCGGCACATCTACAGGAAATTTATAATAATTTCCTAAATTATTAAGTATAATAAAATAACATTTTACTCTTTTTAATAAAATTATAACTTTCAATAGATACATTAAATATACACAATTATCTATTATTTGTTGTATTTTATAAAGATTATCATTATTTTTTGTAATATCTATTATAATTTCTGTATTATAATATAGTTCACTTATATTATAAACATTATTATTAAATCTTTCTAAATCATAAATTAATATATCTTTTATGTTATCATTAATGTGAGGATAAAATTTAAGTTTATTATAATTAAGCGCCATAGTATTAACATTATTGACATTACTTAAACTAGTATTAACATAATATGGATAATAATCTTCATAAATTATATTCATACTATAAAAGTTATTATATGAAACCGTATTAACGTATAGCATAAGTCTGTTATAAATATTTTGGTCTCCAGTATAAAAATTAAATAATTTAAAACATAATATTCTGTTATCTTCGACATATAAAATATTACCATTAATATCAGTTATAATTAAATACATCTCACATCTATTTGTAAATAATGAATTATTATCATTTATAAAATCAATATAATTATACAAATTAACATTATATATAACTTCATTATTAAAATTTCCATTAATATTAGTAATATTATTAATTATCAATATTCCGTTACTTATATCATAATTATTAACTACTCCTATAAAATTATTGATAGTAGGATTTGTGTTATCTGATACATAAACATGATTTCCAGTTATGTATGATAAATTAGAGCTAACAGTTAAAATTACTGGAGATATATAAGGATCTATTATCACAGCTGATGTAGTTTCTGTTTGATAATTTATATAATCGTAATATTTATCATCATATTCATAGGGTGGAGAAACTCTAATTAACAATTGGTAATTATAATTAACTATTCCAGCTAAAGATAATATAGCTGTATATATATTAAAATCACCATCCAGATAACTTGCAGGATTGTAATTATTAAATTTAAAAACTCTATAAATACCAAATGGTAAGTAATTAATTTGAGAAGAACCACCGTCTACAGGATATTTAAAATCATCAGGAGTTGAATTTTCTACTGGTAAATATTTAAATTCTGTATAATATTTAGAATCAATATTAGTATCAGTTATAATATTAAATAAATTATCGGTTCTTGACAGATATTTATTATAACCAAGAGTAGAATTTGTATTATTTAAGATTATGATATTAGAAATAAAATTATTAATTTTTTCAAATAGGATATCATTAAAATTATTAACAATATAATTATTTTCACCATCCTTATAAGTAATATTTTGAATTATATTAACTAATAAAAAGTAAAAATTATTTACAATAATTGAATTATTTCTATCTTTGTATTCAGAATATAAATCATAATTATAGATAAAAGAATATATTTTAGTATCAACAAAATTCCATTTTAAAATATTTTGATACATATTAGTTTTCTTTAAAACATTAAATACAGTAGGACTAGTTGTTATGTTCGCATTTAAATAATCTTTACAAACATAACAAACATCAAAAGTATTTGTTTTAAATTGATTAATTATATTAACATAATTTGAATTATAAAATGCTATGTTAATATATATATAATAATATTGAATTTTTCTATTATTGTACAAGTCGACATTATATATAACAGGGGAATTAAAGATTCCATTAATATTTGTAATATTATTAATAACTAAGTTTCCATTATTTGCATTATAAGAATAAACTTTTCCTATAAAATTATTAACATTTGGATTAGTTTTATCTGATACATAAATAATATTTCCAGTAGCATAGGCTAAATTAATTCCAACAGTTAAAGTTATAGGTGATAGATAAGGATTTATTATTATAGCAGATGTTGTTTTAGTTTGATAATTTATATCTTTTACATTTACATAATAATTTCTATTAATATTTTGATTAAATGTAACATTATATTTTGTATCTAAACTAAAAGTTCCATTAATATTAGTTATATTATTAATTATTAAAGTTCCTGTAGTAGTATTATAAGAAGAAACATTACCTATAAAATTATTTGATGAATTATTTTGATTTGATATATAAACAGGATCTCCAGAAATATATGATAAATTATTTGCCACGGTTAAAGTTAAAGAAGTAACATAAGGATTAATATTTGTAGTTGAAATTGTTTCTGTTTCATAACCGTTTATTTTTGGCATATTAAAATTAACATCATATTTTACAGTTGAACTAAAAGTACCATTAATATTAGTTATATTATTAATAATTAAATTACCTGTAATATTATTATAAAAATCAACATTTCCCATAAAATTATTAGAAGAAACAGTTTGATTTGATATATAAACAGGGTCTCCAGAAATATATGATAAATTATTTGCTACAGTTAAAGTTATAGGAGATATGGTAGGATTAATATTTATTGTGGAGTTTGTTGTTGTTTTATAACCATTTATTCCTAATATATTTAAATTAACATTATATATAACAGATGAACCAAAAGTTCCACTGATATTCGTAATATTATTAATTATCAAAGTTCCTGTAGTTGTATTATAAGAAGAAACCTTACCTATAAAATTATTAATAGTTGGATTATTCGCATTTGTTACCAAAATACTATTTCCTGTTCTATATGCTAAATTAGTTTCAACGTTTAAAGTTAATGGTGAAACTGATGGAACAATAATTACAGCATTAATTGTTTTTGTTGGATATTTATAAGTTCCATTAATATCAGTTATATTATTAATTATCAAAGTTCCTGTAGTAGTATTATAAGAAGAAACATTACCTATAAAATTATTAATTGTTGGATTAGTAGTATCTGATATATAAATTTTATTTCCAGAAAAATAAGATAAATTAGTTCCAACTATTATAGTCAAGATAGAATTTATATTAGGATAAATTTTTATATCTGATACAGTTTTAGTTGTATATAAATCAGCAGCATAATTTACATAGGATAAAATAAATAAATATCTACAAATTATGTAAGATTTCGTATTTAAATCAGTAATTTTAGTAAAATCTTCTGCTCTTATTTTCAATTTATTAGTACTATCAATTATATAATTTATTGGATTATCAATTAAATTAATAATACTAGTATTTACAGTATTATATTTTACACTATTAATTTCATATTGACTATTTACATAAGTATTATAAACTAAATTTGGATTAATTAATAATAATATTTTTCTTAAATTTTGATTAACATAATTTAATTCATTATAAATATCATTTTTTTCAATATATTCTTTATAAGATATAATATCAAAATAGCTATTTACACAATAGATTAAATCAAAATTATATAATTTTTCAGTTAAATCTACATTAGAAATATATTGTGCGTAAGTTGTATTATTAAAATATTTATCTCTAGTATTAAGATATGATATTTTATTATCCATTGACAAACTAGTTCCAGTTGATGTATTAACATATGTTTTATTTTTTTTTAAAAAGTCAGCTATTATAGTATTAGTATCTGAATTTAAATAACTTAAATTATCTTCCAGTGTTTCATTATAAAAATAATTAATTTCATTTAATGAAATTAATATATTTTCATCATCTTTATTTTTATTTATATAATCATTAAATGATTTTATATTTTTGCTTAAATAGAATGTTTTATTTAAATTTTTAACTTCTGCACTTTTTTTGGTTTCAAAATATGTAAAATCAATATTATCTTTAATATTTGTTAATTTTAATTCACTAAAATCTATTACATTAATATAGTTATAAATTGATTTTTTTATAGGATAAGTTTCAATAGGAGGAAGTTCATTTATGTATGTATACCCATTTATTACATCATTAAAGGGATAAATAAATACATTCCAATTTTGTTTATTATAAAAAATATTATTAGTAAAATTATTATAATTTACTAAATTATTTGGATTTTTACTACTATCCAAATATAAATACTTGTAATAGTAAAAATATACTATAAACTTATTACTTTTAAAATCAGTTATTTCTAATTCTCTAAAAAATTCATTTCCTAATATACTAACATAATACTTACTCAATGAAGTAAAAGTTCCGTAAATCTTATTTGAATTAACATTAATTACTATTATACCAGTTGTACTCACATAAGAAACAACTGTGCCTTGAAAATAATTAGAAGAATCTGTTGTAGAGGATACAATAACTATTGTATTTGTTAAAAATGCTTTTCCTGTATCAATAGTTAAAGTTATTTGTGTAGTAGTTTTAGGATTTATTATAACTGATGTAGTTGTTGTAGAAAATAAAGTAGTATTTATATTTTTAGGTGGTATGACAGTAGCAGTATTTACTTTATATCCAATTTCATTTAATAAAATATTATCAAAATCAGATCTTTCATATCTAAAAGATAATACTTTATAATTATATTCTGCTAAATTATTATTTGTAATATTATTATAAAAATAATTGAGTGGTGGAAGATTAAAATTTATAAAAATATTATTTACAAAATTATTTCCAAATAAGAAAAAATTAGGATCATTATATTTAGGTTGTTTTATTATATCATCAACCATATTAAATATAAATATTGTTTTATCAGCAGAAATAGCATGACTAAAATCTATAAAATCTTTTCTTTTGTTATTTCCTAAATATATATTTGGTAAATAAGGAATAGTATCTATCTTTATATTTACATTCTTATTTGTTTTATCCATTATATTATATTATTTATTATTTTTTAATTCTATTTATTATTATTTTTAATTATATTTTTAATTCTATTTATATCTAAAAATTGAATTATTATATGAATATAATATATATATATAATGCAGAATAATAACAATATAGAAGATAATAACAATCTAGAAGATACAGTAAATATGGATTATGATGCAAATAGTGAAACTAATGGAACTAATTATTCTAATTCTACAATTTCTCCTATTTCTGTTATTATTAATCAATATGATGATATATCTAACAAAATAGAAGAAAATCACAAATTAGAACAACATTTAGAAAATCAAGAATTAGAACAAAATAATGAAAATCAAGAATTAGAACAAAATAATGAAAATCAAGAACAAGAAAATTCTGAAGAAAATTATGCTGATAACGAACAGGAAGAACAGGAAGAACAGGAAGAACAAGAAGAAGAACATTATGATATTTATTACAATCCATTAAATATGATATCAAATATAATACATATAAATCCGAGTGCCAACACTGAAATAAATGATAGAGTTAATATATTAATGGAAGAATCTTCTACTAAATTATTTACAACACCTGAAGACTTAATATCAATTGTAGAAATATCTTATTTAGGAAATTTACAATATACAGATGAATTAAGTAATTTAATTAAATATACAATTAGATCTGTTTTTAGAGATACACCACAGTATCAATTTTCTGATGTTATCGCAGGAATTTTAACATATTCTCTTTCTCAAATAAATGTTGTTTTTAATGATAATTATACTATTGTTTATGAAATATTAATTGATGAAATTCGGAGATTAATAAGTAGATCATATACATTTGCCCTTTTAAGCGATATGATAATGAATTCTCCTCAAGGTAATCAAATGGAAAATATTAAATTAATTGTAAAACCAGAAAATATAGAAGGTATTACAAGGAAAAAATTTAAAGAATATGAATCTAATATAAAAGAAATTAATACAAAATGTACTGTTTGTCAAGCATGTTTTGAAGGAGAAGATGATACTAGAATTTTAAATTGTAATCATGTATATCATACTGATTGTATTGATAATTGGCTTACAAATTATAATTATTTATGTCCTTGTTGTAGAGAACCAGCAGCAGAACATTTTGCGAATTTATTATAGAGAATTATAAATTTTTTTAAACTTATATTAGTATTTAATTTAAAAATTTTATTTATATTAAAATATTTAACTAAACTAATAGTTGGTTCTTCTTTAGTTATATAAAATCTTTCTGGATTTTTTATATTAGTATTAATTCTACCAACCCAGAAATAATATTTATTTTTACACAAAACAGGATTATCATTTAATAATTCTATATCTTCTATAGTTAATCCAGTTTCTTCGTTTAATTCTCTAATAGCTGTTTCAAATGGTGTTTTGTCGTATTCTTCATAATGACCTTTTGGAAATCCAAATTTTTTACTTTTTGTATCCTTAACTAGTAATAATGATAAATCATCTTTATCAAATAAAATTATTCCAGCTCCTTTCCATGAGGTAATTGGATTTGTTATCTTATTGAATCTTTCAATAAAGTTCATGACTTTATAGTTTATAATATAAATAATACTATAAATTATTTTTTTATAATTTATTATGTTTTATATATGTATCATTAAAAATGTATACATGTGAATCACAAATATTTAAAATACTACATATTTCTTGTGGTGTTTCTTTTTGTTCTATAAGATTTATAATTTGTGGTAGATAGTTATTTACTAAAGCAATGCATAGTGAGCTATCCGGTGATTTATAACACAAATTATCCAATACATTTTCTAATTCAGTTTCTGTATGATTATTTTGTATATATTTTTCAACATATGATATTACGAAATGACATAAATCACACTTTAAGCCTTCGCTTGTAATATTAACATGTAAATTAGTCGTTAAATTAGTAGTTAAATTAGTAGTATTTAATGAATTAACTCCATAAAATGAGAAAACAAATGTTAAGAATAATAAATATTTCATTTATATAACTTTATAAAAAAAATTATTTTATATATATTGTTTATAATATGCTATCTATTGAAAGTTTTTTATACACTACAATACAACATATAAAGAGTATAGGTAATAACAATTATAATTTAATTAAATTTGTTAAATTATATGCTTTTCTTTATATTATATTTATGATTGTAGTTAATATATTATTAATAAGATATTATAGAAAAATAAAGTATGACAAAAATTTATTAAAAATATATAAATTATTAAAGAATAAAAACTTTTTTTCAGATAAATTTATAAGAAATCTAAAGAATAAAGTAAAAAATAATAAAATAATAATTATAAATTTCTATGAGGATAAAAATATTAAATTATTTAACTTTATTAAAAGAGAGATTAAAAAGAAATATGAACTTACTAATCTTGAATCACAAAATATTATTTTTTATTTATATCATCAAATAGATAATTTGAATAATTTGTAAAATTAAATATAATTAAATATAATATCTATCTTATTATATAATTATGGACCAACATAGAGAATTTTTTGTTATTCACTCTAATATAGATAGAAAATCAGTTATAATTGATAATCATATTTTAATTATTATTATAATATTTCTATTATTTTTAGTTATGATGAATATATAATTTATTTTGTTTATAAAAAAAAGTTATATAATATAAGTTTATATTATATACTTATGACAATTAATCTGGATCAATATCCACAAATATATAATAAAATTGATATAGATACTGATTTTTTAGATAATACTTATCAGTTTGATTATCAAAATAAATTATTGGAAAATGTATCTAATAAAATAAAAAATAATGTTGTTATTACTCCACCTCTATATCCAACTACTCTATCATCTGCTTGTATAAAAAATGGTTATCTTTATCCAATGTCCTTACAAGATGAACCTTATCCTAAATGTAAAACATTAGATAATTTTTATTATCCTTCACAACAAATTGATAAAATTGTTACTGATGATAATGATGATGATAATGATGATAAAAATGATGATGAAGATAATGAAACTGATAAAAAAGATAAAACTGATAAAAAAGATAAAACTGATAAAGATGATAAACAAAAAAAATCAAATAAAAATAAAAATGGTAATAGTTACTTAGATAAGATTCCAAGTAGAAGAAGTTATTATGATCTAGAGCCAAGATTTAACAATGTAAATTTCCCATGGCGAGCGTATACATGGACTTATCCAATTCAACCCAATACAGAAAACTATTTTAGAGATAATACCAATAGTTTATCGCCGACACCAACTTATATACCAGATTTAAATTTAAGAGAAGGAACTAGTGGTGTTAAAATACCAAAATTAGAAAGATTTAATAATATTTCTAAAAATAAAAAAAGTAATATTAATACTATAGATCCGATGATGATGATTATTATTATTATTTTAATATTGTTTTTGTTAAAAATGTGTAAAATAATTTAAGTTACTTTCTTTCTTTTATCCAGTCTATTAATCTATTTCTACTATCTTTTATTTGCTGTTCTGATAATAAAGGTGATTGTAGCATTTCCATTTCTTTACTTATAAATATACATAATGATATCATTGAAGTATCTCTACAATGTTGGCGTCTACGAAATATAGGTGAATAATAAAAATTATCATAAAATACCCAATTAGCTTCACATTTATTTAGAGGATCAACTATAGTTCTTTTATCTTTACTATTACATGATGATATATTTTCTTGCGGTGTATAATATTGATGTCCGTCACAAACATTATTTTTAAAATTTAATTCATGCGAACAAGGAAGAACGATTATCTCTGTAATTCCTGGAAATGCGGATCTTAATGTTTGTCGTGTTCTATATAAATCTGATGCCAAATAATATTTTGGTGTTTGTTTTTGACTATATAATATCAATAACAAATTACAACCGGCAGTTGTAGCTTGTTGTATACCTTTTTGTGTAAGTTTTGCATCTTTTAATTTACCTAGTAATACTAACTTTGTTTTCTCTCCTGAAATTATAGCTGCGTTATGTTCTCCATCGCCGTGACGCATTGCAAATAACATACTTAACTTCACCAATATCTTCTCTTTTTATATGTAGAGAATTATAAGGTTTATCAGTTTTAGATGTTAGCATATTAAATTGTTCTTCATTCCTATTTGGGTTCCTTATTACATAATATTTTTTTCCATCTTCACCTTCAACTTCACCTTCATAAACTAAACTAATAGTAATACTTGTCGTATCAATTTCAAATTTTAATATAGCACAATTTTTAAATCTACAATTAATTGCTAACGGTATATCTAAAGAATTTAATAAACATCTTAATCTTGCACTATGCGTACATATTACCATAACTATTGGTTGTTGTAGAGGAACTATTGTTTGTTGTAGAGGAGGAACTATTGTTTGTTGTGGAGGAACTCCAGCATATTGTTTAATAAAATCTAAATATTTTGTTTTATATTTAATATATTTAGTTTTATAATCAATATTATTCATTATTATAATTAATATTAATAAAATAAATAAATTATCAATTATATATAAATGAATAAACAATTACTAAATGATGAAATAAAAAAATTTAATATTGATAGTGAAGAAATAAGGAAAATTTACGATAATATTGATATAAAAAAATTTAATCAACACGAGCCATTATCTATATTTGAAGTATGTATAGTATTAATAACATTATATTTACTATGTTTTATCATATACAAATATACATGTAAGAGTAAATAACTAAATTATATAATATAGTTATTTTTGTAAAGATTAAGCCACATCAAGATGTAAATTATTTTGTTCTACATTTGGTAAAGGAATTAATGGGTCTCTAATTGGTAAATTAAAAGCAAATGCTATCCAATCACAAAATAAATAAGTTCCTTGTTCTACACAACCAAATTCTCCAACTGTAGGAACAAAAAAATTATTTAGGATTGAAGTAGTAGATTTTTTAAGTAGTGAATAGAAAAACTCACCAACAATTCTACTTGCAACAGGTCCTAAGCAATTACTATTTCCAAATACTTCAGCTTCTCTTAATGTATAATACCACAATGGTGATTCACTGCCAAATGTATTATTTAGAAAAGCTAAAACTTCAGGTGTTATAACAGTTTCTGGATCTAGTGCATTTTCAGCTGCAAAATTAGCTTCTAAAGCAATATTAACTTGAAAATTAGGATCGGGATTAGCATTATCAAGATAAGGAACGCCTAAATATTTAGCAATAGATTGACCGGATGGTAATTGATAAACATTACCTCTAACTAAATTTCTTCTTGCTAAACTATCATTATTATCAAGTGGTAATTGAAATAAATTTTCAACAAGAAAAGGATTAATTTTTTCAGCAACTTGAAAACCATTAAAATTTTGTGTAGGAGTAAATAAATGAAAATCAAGATGTAATCCAATAGGAAGAGGTCTCATACCGCGCATATCTTGTGGTTTTTTAAGTGAAAAAATTGGTAATTCTTCATTAACATTTACATAATATTCATTTCTAACAAGAGCATGGCCGAATCTATACATTGCACCTGCTACTTCAATTGGCATTTTTGGAGTTTCACCATAAATTCTAGAATTTAAAACATTAAATTCATTAACAAATAATCTATTAAATTCTTCTGGTAATATAATTCTTTTTATATATTCATTTATTAACATATGTTGATAATGATTTGAAACAATTCTTTTAGTTTGTGCTACTAATTCAACAGGTGTAAGCAGCGTATTAACACTTAATTCACTTATAATACGATTATGAAATCTAAAAAAAGCAAGTTGAATATGTTGTATAATTAAATTCTCATTGTTTCTAACATCAGCAATTAATGCTTGTCCTGTTAATGGATCTCTTGGTAAATCTTCTTCTCCAGCAGCGTTTGTTATAATTAAAAATTTAGTTCCATTTTCTTCAGTTAAATATTGATTAGCTGCTCCATAAACACAATCCAAATCAAACCAAGAAGTTCGCTCATTAACTAATTCAGCTATATTAGTTGGAACTGGTCCCAATATTGATCTATCTTCAAAAGTAATATCATGATCTACAAATTGACCCCAATATGTTATTAGTGCGGGAATAGTAGAACCAATTGTTCTTGGATCGGGAATTATAACATCAGGTTTTGGAATAGGTTTAGGAGGTCCTACTTTTTGCATAATAGTTGATAATAATTCTAAATCTGCAACATTAGCGGTTAAAGGAGGTAATATATCAAATAAACGATAATACAATTGATCATTGGGTAGTCCATGTGCCATAATATATTTATATATATAATTAGAAATTAATTAAAGATTTTTGTCATCCTTTTTTAGAATTTAATAAAATAGTTAGTAAAATAATTATTATTAAAATTATAATTATAAAATTATTATTAGATTTTGGTTTATTTTTTTTTTGCATATTAAGAATATCGTTATTGATTTTTTCAAAAATATTATCGGCCATTATATATATATAATGGATAAAAAAAAGATAGAAAATTGTATAAATATATTAAGAAAATATATTAACGATGATGAGTTACAATTTATTATAGATGGATATTATACATTTAATACATATGATAATTTTTTAATAGAATATTCTATAAAACATTTATATAAAGATAATCAACATAAAACAGAAAAAAGAATTTTATTTGGATTAAATTATAGAGAATGTGATAGAGAAAAATATTTTAAGTTTATGAATATAGAATCGTTTGACATAAAAGATTTAAATAATGCTATATATTTTGGTTATGACAAAACAAATAATTTAAAAAAAATATATTTTGAAAAATTGGGTTTTGGAGGATTATGTTATGAATATAAAAATAATACTTTTGATAATCTTAAAAAATATTATATATTAACAAATATATCAGATGAAATATTTAATTATATTCCAGAATCACTTAGTAATATAATTAAAAATAATTATACTAATATATTATATTTTACAAATAAAAATATGCATGTTTATCAATTTCAAATAAATTATAAACTTGATTATAATGAAGATTTTTATTGTTCTGTTATTTCTATAGCTTTTGATGAAGATTATAATATTAAATATCATACTTTTTATCTTAGATTTAAGGACAAAAATCTTTTTCTATTATAAATCTAAATCATAATTATAAAAATCTTTTAAAATAATACCAAATTGATAAGAATCACTACTTTTATGATAATCTAAATGATTATTATGTATAGTAGATTCTTCTTCTAATAAAGTTGATATATAATTGTATTTATATACATATGTATCTAGGTTTTCATATATGTATATATCTGAAACGTGTAACTTATTATCTTTGTTTAATTTAAAATTATTATTATCAATATATTTAGCATTTTTAATTATCTTATTTATACCACTTCTACTTATTACATAACATACAGTTGAACCAATATGGTCTAATGGTTCTTTAACATAATAATCATTCCATTTTGCATATATTTCTTTAATAGGATTTTTAAATGTTTTATTTAACAATAAAATATCAAATTTAGGACATTCCTTTATAATAGTTTCTAAATCTTTATCAAATAATACAATATTACTAAAATTTATATCATCTTCACATATAATAAAATAATCACCAGAAATATCCTTTAAAAAATTTATAGCCTTAATATGTGATAAAGTACATGCTATTTCTGAATTAGATAATTTTTTTTGTAATGATATGTCTCCATATATAGATTTAATATCATCATAAGCTTTACCATCTATAGCACTAATTCTATAATTTGGAATATTTATATCTTTTAATAAATTTATCATATATTCTTTTCTTTTAGGACTTCTATCTAGATTTATCCACGCTATACCACTAATAAAATTTAAATTATTTAAATCTGGTTTTATTTTTTGTATTTCATGTGGCTTTTTATTATTTAATAAATATCTTATTTTATCTTTAACATATAAACTATTGTAATTTTCTATTTTATAATCTAAAAAATAATAAATTGTTAAAACAATTAAAATTAATAATAATATAAAATCAGAATCTTTCATTATATAATATATTATAATTATAAAATTTTTTTCCATTACATCTTATTTATTATAAAAAAATTTTATATTTTATTTTTTGGATACTGGACTATTAGTAGGCATTGCTCCATAAGATTTAGAAATTTCTTCACCAATTTCTTCTTTATAAGATTTACCTTCAGAAATCATAAATATCGTTACCATTAATATGTATAATTGTAATTTTTCTTCTTCAAGTATTGGCATTCCTCTATCATCTTTTTTGGCATTTTTAACTTCTGCAGCTAATAATTTAGGATTTGGTATAGCATCTTTTACTGCACTTTCTAAGCGTTCTAGCTGAGATGTTGTTGGTTTGTTATTTCCTATTTCAGCTAAAATATTTTTAATTAATTGTGGTATTTTTGTAAGAGGAGGTAAATTAATACTACCAGACCTACTGCCAGACATATCGCCGGACATATCACCAGACATATCACCTGACGTACCCCTAGACATACCCCTAGACATATCACCAGACATATCACCAGACATACCCCTAGACATACCCCTAGACATATCACTATATGAATTGTCTGAAAGTTTATTTGATAAAGGAGTTGTAGGTATAAATACTCTTTGTGTTGGCGTTGATCTATTATTGCCATTATTAATCATAAAAACAACTATTAATGCAATAATAATAATAATAATTTCTTGATTTATCATTTTATTATATATATATATAATTTATAAATTAATAATATTTATAGAATATTATTAATTTATAAATATTCAAAATATACAGTTAAAGCGCGATGATCTGATAACCATAAATTATTTATAATAGTATCATTTTTTAAATTATTTAGCAATGTTATATTAACATTACTAATAGACAAATAACTTTTATAATATATATAATCTAGTGTTTGTAATTTAGAAAAATCTACAAATTTATTTTTTTTTCCAGTATAATGAGTATAAATATTGGACTCATTATAAAAAGAATATACATTAATAAAATTATTTTTTTCAAGAATATCTAATGCAGAGGAGTCAGTATTATTAGTTCTATTAGTTATAAAAAAATATTTAGTATCAAAATCATTAAAATCGCCAACTAATACAACATTATCTAAATTATTAGAATAATTAATTATACTTTCTAATTGTCTATATCTAATTTCATAATTTTCAATTGAAGATATTAAATGTATATTTATAAAATTAATATTAGCACTTTTATCATAAATATGAATTAATCTACCAAAATTATTTGTAAAATAGTTATCAATAATTTTAATATTAAGATGTTTTTTATATAAACATGCTGTATGTAATGGTAATTTAACAGTTGATGAAAAATTATATAATTGAATTAAAGGAATATATTTATAATCTAATTTTTCATTTAATCTATCTAAAAAATTTATATCATATATTTCTTGAAAAAAGTAAATATCAGAATCTAAATATAATAATTCATTTGTTAATAAATTAATTTTTTTATCAATATCTTTATAAAATATATTATTTTTAAGATCATAAGCAATATAAGATGGTAGAACTGATATATTATTAATTCCCCAAAATACGTTATAAGTAGTAATTTTATAACTTTTTGTTTTTTTTATTTCATAAAAATTATAAATACAAAAAAATATTAATAATATTATTGGAATTTTTATAAAAAATGATTTATATATCATAATTATATATATAATATGAAATTAAAAAATAATTTTATTTACGGTTTTATTATTTTAATGTTTAGTTTATATTTATATTCTTACACAAGAAGTTATATAATACAAGATGAATTAAAGTATATAAATAGATTTTATAATTTTGCTGAAAATTATGATAATAATATTGTAGCACATGATATAAATAATGAATATACATATATAATTGATAATTTAAATGCTAAAAGTGATGAAATGTCTTTTGTTAATTTAATTATAAAATATGCCAAATATTATAATAAAGATTATTGTAAATTTTATATTCAAGGAGGTGCTATTAGAGATGCTTTATTAAATTATACTATTAGAGATATAGATTTAAGAACAAATTGTCCTATAGATGTAGTAGCTAATAATTTACCCCCAAACACAAAATATCAAATTATTAATAATGTTATTAGAATTTATGATCCAGCACCAATAGATATTTCCCAAATAAGTAACATATTATGTAATGATTTTACTATAAATGGATTTTATTATGATTATGTAAATAATATATTATTTAATATCTATGATTCATTTGATATTTTATTTAGTAAAAAATTAATACTTGGTTGTAATGGATTTGATCCAAGACATAATATACCTTTTAGATTTTTAAAATTTAAATTAAGAAATTATACTTACACTCCTGAAATAGAAAATCTAATGTTTGATAAATTCTATCATCTTTTTACAAGTAATAAAGATATTTATGCTAAAAAAGTAGTTTATTATACAAATGAATGGTATAATAGAACTGAAGATAAAGCAGCCTTCTTAAATGAAGTTAAATTATTTGAAGAAAGAGCAAATAATATTTCTATGTTAGTTAATTAAAAATAAATATATTAAATTTAATTCTTAATTTATCATATAAAAATGAAAATAATTGTTATTGATTCTGGATTTGGAGGTAAAGATTTTATAAAAAAAGCCAAAGATTTTATAAATAAATCAAAAAATATAAAATATAAATTAATTATACCATTTGATAAGATGGTATCAACATATGATAAAAAGTTTGTAAGAAATAATTTATTATCAATACTTTATAATGATTTTTCATATAAAAAAATTAATTCAATTATAATTGCTTGTCATAGTGCATCATCCTGTATTTTAGATATTCTAATTGAAAATGATTTTGTTATAAATAATATACATATATTTGAACCAATTATACCAATGTGTAAATATATTAAAGAAAAAAAATATAAAAATATCTTAATTCTATCAACTCCGCTAACAGAAAAAATAAGATGGCATTATAGATTACTTGTTTCATCTAATAGAAATATTAAATATATAACGTTTCCTTTACTTGCCAAACAAATTGAAAATAATAGTAATTTTAATCAATCACTCATAAGATTAAAAAAACAACAAGAATTTATAAAAAATTGTGATTGTGTTGTATTAGGATGTACTCATTATAATATAATAAAAGATTATATTTTAGATGAACTTGTAAAATATAATTTTAATGGTGTTATTTTGGATTCAAATGAAATATTAGTTAAATATTATAATAAATTAACATCATAAATATTATAATAAATTAACATCATAAATATCATATCTTTTTTCTGTATCCACATTTATCATATTTATTATTATTTCATCATACATATTTGTAATTAAATAAGGTATTTGTTTTATCTTATTTTCTTTTATATTTTCTAATATTTCTTTCATATGCATCATTCTTTCTGCTTGTGTTTTACAATTTTGTAATAAAAGCTCTATAAATATTATTCCTAAACTATAAACATCTATTTTATTATTATAATTATGTGAATCTATTTCAGGAGCTCTGTAAAAACTTGTACCAACTTCTGATGAACCGTTTATTATATTAGATAAATTATTAACATTTCTTGCTAAACCAAAATCACATATTTTAACGGTATCATCTACAAATAATATATTTGATGGTTTTATATCCCTATGAATAATATTGTTGTCATGTAAATATTTTATTCCTTCTACTATTTGTGTAAAATAAGATATTCTTTTATTAATACTTTCATCTTGTTTAATATTATTTAGATAATCTCTAAATGTAGATTCACATAATTCCATCTGTATATATAGTGTTGGTTTATTATCAGAATCATCTAGCCAAGATGAATAATATCTAACAATATTTTTATGATTTAATTTAGAAAATAATTGTATTTCTCTAAATATATCAAAATTATCTTTTATTAGTTCATTTGTAATATGTACTTTTTTTATAGCATATAAATTTTTTTCATATTTGTGATAAACCTTATATACACTGCCATATGAACCATTACCAATGTTTTCCACTTCTATAAAATTATTACTATAATTATTCTCTAAATTTTCATTTCTCTTTTTTTTATTATAAATAATTATATTATTTTTAGCAGCATTTTCTTCACTATCATTTGTTATCCTATTAATATTATTCTCCATTAAAAGTGTATTTAATAAATGTTTAATCTTAAATTTAGATTCACTGTAGTTATAATCAACAAAATCATTATTGAGAATATCATATTTTTGTAATAAACTACAAATCTTGTTTAACCTACTTTTCTTATTTACAAATACTATATCTAATAGTGCTGATACTAATATTGATAGCTGTATATCTTTTGATAAATGTTCTGTCTGTTTATTATTCAAATTACTTATAATTAGATTATTTGTTTCATCATAATTTATTTCATTATTATCTGTTTCATCATAATCGCTTTCTATAATATTATTATTCTGATTATCATTAATACTATAATTTAATGAAAGATCAAATTCTTCAGAACTTGGTTCATCATATAAATTTATAGATTTATTATTATGCATACTTTATAGTATGTATAGATAATTCTTTATAAAAATTATTTTTTTTGGAAGAGAGCGTAATAATTATTAACAAAACCTGCATATTTTTCTTTAGTTTTCAGTAAAGTAAAATCTTTTGATAATTTATTAATTAGTTGTTCTTTACTAGTATAATTTGAATAATAATTATTAACAAAATTAGAATAATGTTCTTTATAATCTTTATATAAGTTTTGTTTTAGGACTAGTCCATTAATAACGTGATAAAGATCAAGTATAAAATTTAATTTTTTTGAAATACAGTCATGTTCATAGATAAGTAAATAAGATTTTGGTTTAGCAATTCTTATAATTTCGTCAATCATAGAATCCATAGAACTAAAATGATGTATAGCTAAAAAACAAATAGTTAAATCAGCAAAATTATTTTCAAGATTTATTTTATTTCCATCAGTTATACTAAATTTAATTGAATTAGTTACAGATTTATCTAAATAATTTAATGTTTCTACACAATAAGCATGATGATTAAAATTGTATAATTTTGAAAATTTATGTGTTAATAAACCATTCCCACAACCTATATCTACTAAATTTTCATTTTTATTTTTGTCTTTAGCATTAATTGGAAATTTATCTAAAAAAATCATAATTTCATTAATTTGTTTTTCAGCTTTATTTTGTAAAAATTTTTCATCATGGAAGACAATTATTTTATTATTTTTTATTTGTTTATACATTTTGTATAAAATTTTATAATCATTTTTATAGGAGAATATATTTTTATTTATATTAATTCCAAGATATCTTGAAAAAAAGTTATGTAAATTAACATCTTTATTATAATATAGAAAAGTACCATCTTTTATACTCATGGTTATTATAAATTAAATATATAAATAATTTATATATTATATAAAATAAATAATCTAATCTAATTCATTTATTATTGATGTTAATTCATCAGTAAATACATCCATAAAATATTCTCTTAATTCTTTTTCTATTTGTGAATCTAAATATATTATCTGATTAAAACCAATATTATTAAATATAAAATTATAAATATGATGAAGCATTAAACTTTTATAATAATAATTTATATTTGCAAAAGCAAGAGTAATATCAGTTATTAATTGTTTATGTAGTGTATTAATAATAAAAAACATTAAATCATTTTTAAAATAGTTGTTATTTTGTAAATAAAGAAACTTTAATACAAAATTATTTATTCCTCCACTATTATAAAAAAGATTTATAATTTGGTTATTTAATTCTGGATATTTAATTTCATAACTTTTGTAAGTTAGAAATATAAATAAATTATCTTTAAATGGTATATTGTTTTTATTTTGAAACCAATAATTGTAATTTGTTTTTAGTAATTCAATTCTTAAACAATTTTCATGAAAATTTTTATTATTTATTAGTGGTATCATAACAGAATTATCAACTAGGAAAGAATTGCTATTAATATGATTATAAATATTATCTGGATTAAATAAATTTAAAAATCTTAATTGTTTTTCAAAGCAAATCCATTTATTTATATCAAATATAAAACTATTTATTGTTGTTATGTCTATAGGTTGTATATCAATATTAGTACCACATACTAATATATCATTATTTTTATCAAGTATACTTGTTAAAACACCACAATTTATATTTATTTCTTTTTTGTAATATTCATTATAAAAAATTATATTTGATGTTATATTAGGCAATCTATCTAAAAATATACTTTCATAAAATAAATTTGTTATATCACCATAAATCATTTTTTGATTAATTCCTTTAACATATTTAATCATTAAAAAATTCTCCCAAAAATATGCTTTATTCCAATTATTTTTAATATTTTCAACATATTCTAACAGTTTATTTATATATTCAATATTATTAACAGTTTTAGTCATGAAATTTTCTTTTTCTAAAATATATGTTAACAATCCTTTTGTTGAATTATATAAGATATTCCAATCAATTTGTCCTCCAACTATTTTAATTTTATTTTTCTTTTTATAATTTTCATTAATTTCTGTTTTTTTGTATGAATTCGTATTAGATAGTAAAATAGAATTAATATAAAGTTTATAATTATTTTGTTGATAAGTATTTGATATAAATTGTGGAATAAATATATCTTTAATATTATTTTCAAATTCATTCATTATTAAAGTATCTACAGTAATGTTGTAAATTGGATTTTTTTCATTTATAATTATTTTATCATATTTATCAATCATAATAGTTGTGTTACAAAGATTATATAACTGTTTAATAATTATACTCCAAATATTCCAAGGTGATATTTCATAACCATAGTTATTTGATATAGCACATAATATATATTCTAAATATCCACTATGATAATAATAACTATTTGATTCTGTTATATTATTTAATAAATTTATTTCACTAATAATGTTTTTTTTAATTAGTGTTGATAATTTATTCTCTCTAATATTGTTGTCAATATATGAAGTTAAAAAAGACTTTACATTTGTTAAATATATATCGTTTAACGCTGATTTTGTAAAAAAGTTTTTTGATTTTTTTGAATTAAAAGTATTTTTGTTATATTCAAAAATCATCCTCTAAAATTAAGAAATATAAAAAATATAATAAATATTATATTTTTTTATCATTCAATAAATATAGTAATAAAATAATAATAAAAATTTATTTATTAGAACTTATATTTTCTATTTTTTTCTTCAAATATTTAATTGAACGCTGATCGGGACAAGCAGAAAACAGATCATTAATTAGTAGTATAAACTTTTTTTTACTAAATACATGTTTTGTATCTAATTTATTAAAAAAATCTTTATAAAAATCACAATTTTTAAGAACATCAAATTCTTTTTCTGTATTTTTTTTAAATTTACAAATTCTTCTATAATTTTTTAAATTTGAATTATCATTATTATTATTGTAATTATAACATGCTAATTGTATTAACATAGCAAATTGTTTTACACTAATATCTAAATCATATTTATCTTCAAGTTCAGAACATATTTTAGAGAAACTTTTTTCACAACATAAATCTATTAATATTATTGCTAGAGGTATACATATAAATGTAAAATTATAATCTTTATTTTCATATATTTTATATTCTTTTTCAATCTCTACAATTGGATATGTTTTTACTATTTTACAATTTTTACAAGGATAATCTTCGCAAAACATGTATATATCAATTAGTTTTAAATTCATATTTTTAGGATTTAATATTAAATTTCCTGATTTAAAATCAGTTATTAGATGTCTACCATTTATAGTAGCGTTTACTAAATTATATAATTGTTTTATAACTTCTAAAACTTCATTAGAATTTTGATATTTATATTTACGGATGTCTACGCCCCCAAATTCCATTAACGTATAATATTTTTTTTTACTGTCTATAAGTGTTCCACATGAATATATTTTAATAATATATTTTTTAATATTTTTATCATCAATTAAAGAATTATATCTTTTTATTAGTCTTTCTGGTATTTCATTATCTGATAATTTTAAAGCAAAATATTTGTCATTAATAGAAACTTTAAAAACAACACCATATGAACCTTCTCCTAAAAATTTATGTATTTTAATATTTTTATTTAATTTATTATTTGATTTAAATTCATTTATAAAACTATTTTCAAAAGAACCTGTTGAATTATTAATTCCAACTTTTTCAAAAATTAAATCTATATCAAGTGGAATATTTTTTTTTATAGAAGTAGGAAAATTATGTATACTAAATTCTAGCATTTATTATAATAAATATAATTTATAATATAAAAATTATATTTATTATAAATTATCCAAAAGTTGATTCTAATGCAACATTAATATATAGAAAACCATCCGGATCTTTATGTGTTTCATAAACCTCGCTTAGCAACGTTGTATTTGGTATTAATTTATTATTTATAAATAAAAAAATAGCTTCATGAGATTTAACTTTAACAAAATTTCTAATACATTTTTGTAATTGAAGCATATTAAATATTGATGGTATTAAATATTTTACTTTATTAACATTTAAAATCTTATTATCTAAAACTAAAATTATTGGTTTTTTTTCAGGAAAATTTTCTATAATTCTATTACTTTCTTCTAACCTTTCTTCAAATGTTTTTTGTTTTTTAAAATTGTTATATTCAAGCATTTACTATATTATATTTATATATTAATTATTATTTATGGTTAAAATAATTGAATTTAATAAATTATAATCTAAAGTATAATAAATATTATATATTATATCATATGGCTAATAACATTAAGAAGGGACACAAGAGAAACTTAAAAGATAATTTAAATGATAATAATGATAATGATAATAATTCAAAAAATGATATTAGTCATAAAAAAAATAAAATTAAAATTGTTAATAAAAAACAATTAGATAAAAAACAATTAGATGAAAAAAAATTAATTAACAAAAGAATTTTATCAGATACTTCTGATGATGAAACTAATAATAAAAATGTAGAAAATAATTTTGAAAATATGCTGACATCACTAATTAAAGATTTTGATCCCAATAAAAATCCCTGGTGTAATGATAAAAATAAAAATATTTGGACTTCTGAACCAATTATTGTAAAAGCCCCTTTTGATTTATTTTTTCCTAAAAGTAATTTACAAGAAGAAAATAAAGAAAAAAAAATAGAAATAAAAACAGAAAATAAAACAGAAAACAAAACAGAAATAGATTTAGCATGCATAGCTGGTGATATTAAAAAACTAGACGAATGGTTATCTAAAAATGTAGATTCTAACACATTTATTCTCAAACATTCTGATGAGTATACATCAGAATCACTAGATGGAGCTTCTATTAATAATAAAATGGATATTTTAAGTTGGTGGTTAGAAAATAATAGAAAATATGGTTTACCATTAAAATACACTGAAAAATCTTTAGTTGAGGCAAGTAAATTGGGATTAATTAACATTTTAAATTGGTGGTATGATTCAAAATTAATTTTGAAATACAATGAAAATGCTATTAATAATGCTAGTATCAAAAACAAAATAAATGTTTTAGATTGGTGGTTTGATAAAATTAAAGAAAAAAGAATAGAGTTTAAGTATTCACAATCTGCTTTTGACAAGTGTAAATTAGCAGAAAAAGATATGTTAGAATTATTAAAATGGTGGAAAAATAAATTTGATAATCATAATATGATTTTCCTTTATGGTAAAGAATTTATTGATTTTATAGTCACTAATAATTACGATGAAGTAATTAAATATCTTATTGATAATAAATTATTAACCGAAGATGATGTTAAAAAAAATAGATTATTAAATCCAACTAAAAGATTAGGATTAAATAGTCTATTTGAAATGTTTGGTAATCCTAAAAAAGAACACTCTTCTAAATTTGATACATCTACTTTACCTAAAGATATTCAAGATCATATTAAAGAAAAAGAAGAAGAATTAAATAATAATATGTTAATTAATGGTAAAGCTAAAGAATATATTGATAATTTAGTTAAAATTCCCTTTGGTAAGTATAGAGAAGAAAAGATATTCAAGTTTATTAATGATTTAATTCTAAAATTTAATAATATGTATAAATTAGAATTAAAGAATGAAAGTGATTTATTAGAATATTTTAAAACTAATCAAAATACAGATTATTATAAATTATATCAACAATTCTGTGAATATAGAATTAAATATCTAGAATATGTTGATAAAACATTAGATAAATGTGTTTACGGACATACACAAACAAAGAAACAAATTAAATGTATTTTAGCCCAATGGCTGTCCGGTGGAATTAAAAAAGGTATTGTTATTGGTATTCAAGGACCACCTGGAGTTGGTAAAACTACTATCATTAAAGGAGCACTTGCGCTTTGTATCGTTGATTTTATTGATTATAATTTAGATGAAGATAAACTTATAGAAGATAAGACAAAAGAAGATAAGACAAAAGAAGATAAGACAAAAGAAGATAAGACAAAAGAAGATAAGACAAAAGAAACTAATAAAAAAAATAAATTATGGATTAAGATTGTAGAAGAATCGTGTAATGTTAAGCGTCCATTTTGTTTTATTTCATTAGGAGGAAGTACTAATAGTTCTACACTTATCGGTCACAATATTACTTATCATGGTGCAACATCTGGAGATATTGTAAAATCACTAAAAGAAGCTAAATGCATGAATCCTATTTTATTCTTTGATGAATTGGATAAGATATCTAAAACAGAGCATGGTAATGAAATATCAAGTGTATTAACACATATAACAGATCCAGTACAGAACGAACATTTTACAGATAGATATTTTTCAGAAGTGAAGATTGATTTATCAAAATGCATAATTATATTCTCATATAACGACCAAACAAAGATAGATCGTATTTTATATGATCGTATTCAGGAAATTAAACTACAAGCAATTCCTCTTCAAGAAAAAGTAGAGATTTGTAAGAATTTCTTGATTCCCGAAATCTTAGATAATATGGGTTATAATAAAGAAAATATAATTCTATCAAATAATGAGTTAGAAAATATCATTTTAGGTTATACATATGAAGCAGGTGTTAGAAAAATTAAAGAAAAAATAAATGAAATTCTTAGAAATTATCATTTGAATAGATTAATTACAAATCAAACTATAACTAATGAAGTTTTAACCAATGATTATGTTGATAATATCCTAAACAATCATCATAAAATTTTACTTAAAAAGATTACACCAAAATCTGCTATTGGTTGTATTCACGGAATGTATGCTACAACTAATGGTTTAGGTGATGTTATGTTAATTCAAGTTAAAAAGATGTATAATAAAGATTTATTGGGTTTGCATACAACAGGTAGTTTAGAAAAGGTTATCACTGAAAGTATTCAAGTTGCTAGAACAGTAGCATGGAATTTACTAACAGATGATGAAAGGAAAACAATTGAAACAACATTTGTTAATACTGGATTACACGTCCATTGTCCGGATGGTTCAACGCCAAAAGATGGTCCAAGCGCAGGAACAGCAATAACTACAGCAATTTATTCCCTTCTAACAGGTAAATTAATTAAGAATGATATTGCTATAACAGGAGAAATAGATTTGGATGGTAATGTCACAGCAATTGGTGGATTAGATGCCAAATTATCAGGAGCGAAAAGAGCTGGTATTAAACTAGCACTTGTTCCAACAGAAAATAAGAGAGATGTTGAAATACTATTAAAGAAAAATACGTCTCTAGTTGATAACAAGTTTAAGGTAAAATTTATTAGTCATGTGAATGAAGCTTTAAAAATAGTTATTAAGAATTAAAAAGTTTTATAATAGATTTATTTATATATAAATAATTATATATATATTATTATTAATAGGCATTATAATGTTTGATCTAAATGGCAAATATGTTATATTTCGTCCAGAGATAGGTAAAGGTTCATATTCAAAAGTTTACAAAGCCAAAGATAAAAATCATAAATCAGTAGCAATAAAAAGAATAAATATAGAAAAAATAAATAATAAATTATTAGACAGAATTGAATTAGAGATAAGTATTCATAAAAAACTATATCATGAAAATATAGTTAAACTTAATGAGATAATAAGAGACGAAAAAAATATTTGTTTAGTATTAGAATACTGTGAAGAAGAATTTAATAATATAAAATATAATTTAGAAATACACAAATTACAAGATTATATTAAACAATTAAATAATGCTCTTTATTATCTTAGAAAAAATAATATTATTCATAGAGATTTAAAACCAAAAAATATACTTATATCAGATGATGTTGTTAAATTAGCTGATTTTGGTTTTGCTACTGATAAAACGATTGATATGCATAATACTGTTTGTGGTTCTCCGCTGTATATGGCACCAGAAATAATGAAGATTTTTATATCAGGTAGTAATAGTGATCCGCTAACGATTAAAAATAGTTATGATTCAAAATGTGATTTGTGGTCTTTGGGTCTAATAATCTATGAATGTGTTTATAAAGAACATCCGTATAGAGATAGTTTAAATATATTAGATTTGAATAAAAATATATTTACAAATAAAATTATATTTTATGAAACAAATAAAAATAATGTTAAAATAGATTTACTATTAAGAGATTTATTGGCTAGAATGCTGGTTATTGATACATCTAAAAGAATTAGTTGGGAAGATTATTTTAATCATGATTGGTTTAATTCTGATATAAATATAAATCTTAATATATCTACTCCAATAACTATACCTATACCAATAACTAAAAAAAAATCATATGAAAACTGTATTCATTCACTACCACTAATTGCTGATAATATTAGAAATGATTTTAATAATGATGATTTTAATAATGATTTTAATGATGATTTTATAGATAGAAATAAAGATAAACAAGATAGACAAAATAGACCTAAACATGATATAAATACAATTAAAGATTACTTTATTAATCATTTGTATAATAAAGAAATTAGTGATGATGTTATGGAAACAATTGATATTTATAATGAAACTCCAGAACATAAAATGAATAAAGATAAAAAAAATGATGAGATTGATTATGATTATATTATAATTGATGAAAATGAGTTGCTAACATTTAATGAAGAACCTGATTTTAAAGATAATCTGTCTGGAAACATTTATAATGCTTTGTCTAACTCTTATGAATTGATTAAAAAACCTTTCAAATATTTTTCTTATTAGTTATTTAGTATGAAAAATTGAAAAATATAATATTCTAAAGTTTTATCGTAGAAATTTACAAAAAATGGATATTCCTTGTGCGAGGCGTTCACCTATCATACCAGTAGGATTTCCCGTCATTACTGTAGTATTATCAACTCTAGTTGATTTGGCAAATAGTGCACCTCCTCCTAATCCATTTTTTGTGCTAGAGGAACCAGTGCTAGCGCCAACACGTTCCGAAGCTCAACCACGTTCCGAAGCTCAACCACGTTCCAAAGCTCATCCAGGTTCCAAACCCAAAGCTCATCCAGGTTCCAAACCCAAAGCTCGTCCAGGTTCCAAACCCAAAGCTCGTCCCCGTTCCAAAGCTGAATTGGTTGGAATATCCACGCGGTCCAAAATTTTAAAGAAAGGATACGTGGCAAAGGGAACCATCGTGGAAGTTTATCCAGAAGAGGGAGTCAGAGCACGCCGGTTCATGCGTGTTGTCAACGGCGAATTGATATGTGACGAAAATGGTAATCAGCTCATCACAAAATGTATCTGGTGCAAAAAAAACAGCACAATCATAGACAAAAAACGGCAAAAAAACCCAGTGTCTTGTTTTGTAGCATCTGTGATGGCAATGGGCGTTAAATTAATTTAGCTTTTATATACTATAAAAGTTGAGCGCAATGCCAACGTTTTTATAAATAATATAATTTTTTATAAAAAGTTGAGCGCTAAAGGCCAACGTTTTTATAAATAATATAATAAATTATATTAATTATAAAAAGTTGAAAAATAGTATATCTATATAATTTATTCCAATGTTTAGGCTGTGGGAATTTAACAAAAGAAGGCTTGTAAGAGCTTTTAGGCGTCGTGGGTGGAAAGTGGAGAAATGCAAAAACGGTGCCCTTTTTGTCAAAAACCCAACGGACATATATTTCTTTGGCCCTGATGCAACCCCGTATAATCAGTTCGGGTTTGCTTGGAATTCCTTAACGGATAGTAGAATAATGTGTTCGGCCAAAAGAACTCTCCGGAAGTTTCTGAGAGATTTTGATGAACTAAATCAGTAATAGTTCATCAAAGAGAAAATATTTTTATTTAACAACTAACTTTAGAAAGAGTATCAAATCATTTATATAATCTAAATCTATGTTATCAAAGCAATAAAAATCATTCAAAACAGTAAATATATACAAATTAATATAAAATTTTTTTAAAGGGATTAGATCATTAATAAACTTTATTATTAGGCTTTTATCAAAAAATTTAACCAATAATATTTTATTAACATTTTTATCATATTTTATTTTACCAACTATTAAATATTCAATAAAAGTATAATTTAGATTATAAAAATCTATTTTTTTTTCTATATCAATAATATTATTTTTTATTAAAAACAGTGAAATAAATAAATAATGTTCGTCCTCAATATATTTAGGATCTAATAATAAACTTAACCATAATTTAACATCAAATAAGTGATTATTATTAATTAAAAAATTTGTTGATATAATAAGATTATTATGAGAAGAGAAAAGATATAGTGTAATTAATTTAGAAAAAATTCTAGTAACATATTTTAAATTTTTACCATTTATAATATTATCATATTTTAGATAAATAGCTTCATACAAATTTATTATAAAAACATCTCTAAATTTATATGAATTAAAATCATCATTTGTCATTGTTTTATAAACAAATATATATATATCATACAAATCTTCATCTGATATAGCTATATACGATTTATTTTTAAACAAAATATTTATTTTTTTTAAATTATCATCCTTATTCTCAATTCTATTATATATCTTATTATTTTTTTTAAAACAACAACATAAATCAATCATCTATAATTATGTAAGATATTTTTTTATATAGTTATGCTAAACCCAGTTAAAATAATAATATTTATATATAATAGATATAACTATAAATTATATGAATAATATTAATAATGCGAATTCTATTAATGCTAATTATTTGGAAAAACCATTTATAGGAATTCCTTTTACAAATCAAAAATATTTACTTAGTATAAACAAAATAAATAATAAAAAAAAAGAAGAAGTTGCTAGTATTTTTGATATTATTAGTGATGCAATATTAGAATTTATATAAAATAATTTTTAACCAAGTCTACCTTAAGTAAGAAATATAATATAAAACCTATGAAAAAATATGATATTTCCATCGTATAATTTTTCTTAGTACATTCATAACATTCATTACTTGGTGACATATTTAGAAATATATAATATATAATAATTCCAATTATTGTTGATACAACACCAAATAATACGGCTCTAATTAAATTATTAGTATCCATTATATATAATAATTTATATATTAAAATTTATTAATTAATTTAATTTTGTAAAATAAGGGTAAATTATTTGTAATTTTGTTTTTATTAAAATTTAATGATAAATTAACTATTATATTATCATTAAATTTAATTAATAATTCGTTATAACTTTCTTTTTTTATATTAAATGATAAATCATTATCACTTATAATCTTATTAGAATTATTGTTAATTAATCTTATATATAGATTTTTTATATCTATTAAACCACTATTTTCATTAATTATATTATATACAATATCATTATATTCCCCTAAAATATTATTGTAGTCTTCTTTTGGTAAATCATTAAATGTATAATATACCCTGTCTTTACAGTTTTTATATTTATCTCTAAACTTATTTGTATATGCTAATGCTTCTTTTTGATATTGAGTAAAAATATTAATGTTTTTCTGTTTATTCATATTACAAAACATAATTAGTTTTTTGGGTTTTATTGATTTTATAGGTATATTTAATGTATTACTAAAACTAAAAGTATTGAATAATATAAAACTAAGAAAATTATGAAGTATTTTAATCTTTATATCCTTGCTTATCGGATACCAATCACTAATATCTAAATTAACTATGCTCTGTAATTTATCAAAAATTAATCCTTTAGTTTTATCACTCAAATCCACCATTAATTTTATATTATTTATTATAATCATTATTTACTTAACTATATTTGATTTGTATATTTGTAAAAAATTGATTTATAATTTGTTTTATAATTAATTACATCCTATGTCTATCTGGAACTTCCTTTTTCTTGCACTTTGTGAGGCCAAAGTGGCTCTTGCATTTGTCGCAACTATTGTTGTGATTTTGGCTATGGCATATATGATATTTCAACAAAGTTTGCTGATGCAAGCTAACTTGGAGATCTATTCAACTGTTGTGGCCTTAGGCTGGTTTGCTACTATAGAACGCTTTTTGAAAGCATCTAATGAACTCATTGTGTCATACTTTATTATGCTACCATTCAAACTTACAACTGAAAAGCTACTAGTTGAAGCTCTTGTAGCCCGTTCACCCTCATCATTACTACTCATGAAAGAAAATGCATATGCTTTGAAAAATGCAGCTCTACGTGCTTTACAATCACTTGTTGAAAATTGCTTGAGTGTTATATCACCTATAGTTCTCCTAGTTTCAAGAGGTGCTGCTCTAAGTTTTTCACTTGATGCTATGCAACTTCTTATTGTAGCAGCATGTTTAACATCTGTCTTTTTGACTGGTTCAACAATTTTAGCCTACGACCATAAAAAGAAGAAAAGTTTATCAAAAAAAGAAACAGAAGTTGGAGAACAAGCCCGTTCGTTGATGACATCTATCGCAACTCTTGTAATAAATGGTGCTGGTAAAATCTTACCTACATGGATGATTTCTCTAAAACGTGAAGAATCTATTCCAAGTACAAAACATGATGTTATTATGGCTATATTATATGGCTTTCTAGAGATAGCAACAACCGGTATACCTGTAGCATTAGTATGGGTGCTGAAAGGAAAAGATGCTTTTTTGCCGCTTTACATCATTATACAACCAATGTTTTGGAATTGTTGGTACCTCTTTTGGACCGTAAAATCCTTGGTTGTTAGTACTGCTCCTTGGGCCCAGTATTCGGAATTTATCGCTAATTCAGAACCATCTCCTACTAATTTGTTAAAACCAACCTCAGCACATGAATTAATGTCTGTATTTGGAAATTTGAATGAAAAAATTAAAGAAGTTGAAGAAATTAATGAAGAAATTAATGAGGTTAATGAGGTTAATGAGGTAGAACTAATTGGTCCTTCAGGATGTGGTAAGACAACACTTATGAGAAAAATAATTGCTGAAATATGTAGCAAATTTATGCTTGGATACATTCTCTATATAGATCAATTTGCGTGCATGCCATTAGGACTAACTATTATAGAATATTACTCTTCAGCCTTTACTGATGGAAAAGTCCCAGAAAATTTTGAAAAGGAGCTTTTACATCATGCTGAATGTTTAAGCATTGCGAATGTAATAAATAGAGATACATTAAAAAAGCCTTTTTCAAATCCTTCGGGTGGTGAAAGAAAACGTATAATCTTTCTGAGATATATTCTTCCAATCTTGATGGATTCTTCGGACGTAATGATAGCATTTTTAGATGAAGTATCAGCAGGACTTGATACTGATTCATTCTATAAAGTTCGTGTTATGATTGAGAATATTAAAGCTAAGGGTGTTAAGGTGGTCTCTATAGATCACCACGAACACAAAGGAATGAATACATTGAAAGTTGAAGTGTTAAAGGAGGTTCTAAAAATTCCTCATCAGTCTACTCAAAAGATTCTTTCATTTTGGCAGAAGATGATAGTCAAATTTTTTCCACATGTTTATCATAAAGAAGAAGATGACTATGATTTGGAAATGGGTGAATGTAAAACAGATACGCGTATTATTGTATGGGCGCCAGCCCTTGGAATGGATAAACCTAAATAAACATATGGTAGCACTAAATATTGCCTGTACTTTTAATTATAAGATCTTTAAAATCATTATTTATTCTATCTATAAAAACATTAATAGCAGTTATATAACTTTCAACTCTTTTATCTTTTTCATTTTGTGACAATTTGTCATCAATAATTAATATTTTATTTATAGCACTCATTTCAGCTGAGCCACCTTTTGAATCATTTTCATTAATAATTTGCGTATTATCTTCTTTATTAGGAGTTATCCAAGTTGTATAGCATTTTTTATATAAATCATGTATTTCTTTAATTATTTCTAAAGACCAAAGAGATTTAATTTTTTCATAATCAATAAAGTGTATATTATTTTTAACTACAGTTATTGGTACATATGAAGAATTGTATTGACCTTTTTTACTATTTTTTAATATATTAATATAACATTGTAAAGTCCATACAGCATTACCTTCATGATATGTTTCAATAAGTTTTTCAAGAGCCAAACAAAAATAATCAGTTAAATCATCTAAACATCTCCATAAAATAGTTATTTCATCAACATCAGAACTATTAAATTGTATAGAAGCTTCAAGATTTTTAGTATTAATTTTCTTTTTATTTTTAGCTAATTCAAAAGTAGGAATAATATACCATTCAATCAATCTAACTATAACAATACCTAATTTTGATATATTTTCACGACTATCAGCATTCCAATATCTTTGATATGATTGATAATTTGTTATATTATACCAATTATTATTATTTTCAGTTGGCATATCAATTGTTATACTATGATCGTTAATTCCAAATTTTGAACCAATTGGCCTAAAATAAAGTTCTATAATTCTACACATAGAACATAGGGGATCTAATAATTGTTTTTTTGAATCATAAACAAATTTATTATAAAAATTATCTTCAATTATTTTATTTAGTGTTTTTTTCATTACTAATATTATAATATAAATTAATATTAATTTATATTAAATTATAATATTTATACAAAATTCTCACTTAATACATAAGCTATTTCTTCATAGGGATGTTCGTACTCGTGTATTCTGTTATTTGTTCTTATAAATTTATTATTTATATATTCATACCAATATATTTTTAATTCACCATGATATTCGTATCTACCGTAAAATAGTTTATTATTTTTATTATATAAAAATGATCTATTATATTCATAAGTATCAGGATTTAATATGTAATTATCATTAATTAAATTATCATCTATCTTATAATCTAAAATTATCCAATTTTTAAGATTTTCAGTAATATATTTATTCCAAATATCATTTTTAATTCTTTGTGATATATGTAAATATTCATGAATTAATGTTTTAATAAGTTCTACCCTATTTTTTATATTTTTATTTATATAAGCATGTGGTATAAATATTATATCATCTAGTGTAAATGGATTATTAAATATAAAATCTTCTTTTGTTAAACATATCTTCCAACTAAAATTATCTAATATAAATCTCTTATCTAATTCTTTTTTTATAATATCATCAGCTATTTCTATATTTTCTGTCATATAGAGTAGTATATTATTATTAATATTGTGATGTATACTATCAACTAAACTATATTTATTATATTTATTAATATTCTTATTTTTAGTACCATTAATTTTATCATAATATTTTCTAAATGGCATTTCTACGGTATTTGTAAATATTATTTCTTTCATTTATTAAATTAAAATACTAGTATATAAAATTTTTAATTTTAATTTTTATTTATATCTTTTTAACATAAATATATTTATTTTTATATATATTCATAGCAGTAATATTTTCTTTAATAGGAATTTTTGTATTGACAATCGGTTCAAAATGAATATTATCATAACACACTATAGGTATAATAAGTTTACATTTGTTTTGATTTTGTGGTATTTTAATGTCAAAGCGATTATTCAATCTATTGAATAATCCGTCGACATGCCCTATAGTAATGTAAAAATCTGGATTTATAGCCTTGTATTTAGGACAATATGGATATATAAAAATTATGATGTTGAAATAGTTTAGAAATTTTATAAGATTCATGTCTATATGTTTATCAGTATCAAAAAAATCACCATTATGTCCTTTAAATTTTGTTAACTTTATTATAGAGCGTGGAGATATAGAAAGATTATAATTTTGTAAAATATCACTTATAGATATAAAAAAACATATATTACTATAATTCTTATATTTACCACTGTTTTTTATTGTGCTAAATGCTACAAATTTATTATCCATATTATAATAAATTTATTATAAAATATTTTTTACATATTGATTTATAAATTATATGTAAAATGAACCAGTAAATAATCCTAATTCATGATAATTATTATAATCAACATGTTTTTCGTATTTATATACTATTTTATCATTATCATAGTAAAATGTATGTGTATTTGAATTTTCATTAGCAACAAGTTTATCTTCTTGTAATGCACTATATAAAACTAAATCAGGTTCTGCAACACAGTCATATAAAAATTTATTGTTGAATATTTCAATTATATAATTATTTGATGATTCGGATATAATAATTGTTTTACTTGATTTTTCACTTTCTTGGATTCCATCGTTAAAAATATAAATATCATCACCTTCTAGATAATGAATTCCATTAAATAGATTATTTTGGTTAGTTTGTAATTTATCCATTATATATTATATCATCTTTAGAAATAAATTTAATTTGTTTGAAATATAAAAATAATAAATATAAAATTTAATTTTGTATAGACGAGGTTAACCGCACACATTATGGTGTGAGTGTATGGGTCCACCTTCACATTACATGCACCATGCTCTTGAAGTAAAAGACGAGGCTTTTACACAAATCCATTACAATAGAGGCCTTGATCGTCTTGGCATCTTCGGCAACACCGGCAACACTACCTTTAGAAGCGAACATTTTATATGTTATAAAAATAAATAAAATTTTCAGTTTCACAGGAACAAATCTCACTTTTATTGTTTGAGTTTGTCAAGTTTTTCCTGATAATAAAGAGCGCTCAGTCTCATGTTGTTTTGGTTTGGTTCGTATTTTTCGACAAATTGGCGTAAACGGATACAACGATTTCCCTCTTTCCACCAATTGCTTACAGTTGTGGGCCATTTCTCCAAGAGTTTCTTCAATGCCTTGTAACTCGGTGAAGAAAATCGGTCAAAATTGGATTTCCAATCCATCACAACAAGCATCTGATAAGCCTTTTCAGACGGATTTTCCTGATACTTTAACCACCAGAACCTCGCAACCTCAACCGGTGAAGGCAAACATGGTGAAAGTGGTTGAAAAGGGGTTTGTGTAGCAAACCCCGAACCAAATGCAAACTCCGAACCAAATACATTCTTCGTGTTCCTCAAAATTTTATAAGGAACATGACACGGACAAGGTCTTTGTGGTTCTGGTTGTGGTATTTGTTTCAATATGCCAGTTTGATCGGCCTGGAGTAAACTCAGTCGTTCTTCGTGAGTTGTAAAATTCCTATATAGAATCACCATCTTGCGAAGCGTTTTTGATTCGTTAATTGACTGGTCCGGGAGCCAGTTAAAAGACTTGTTACTTGGTTCAAAAGAAAGCCGCAAAAGTAGCAGAATCATTTGATACCAATTAATCTTGGACTTTAGATCCAAGTGCTCAATCAAAACAGCAAGATTCCACGTTGCTAAAGCAAATGGTTCGTTGCTTATCCTCTCTGGATTCTGCAAGAATAGAGCAAAAAGGCGGGCTTGTTCATCAGAATGGCGAATGAGAGAACTCAAACCTTTGCGTGCCAATTTGTGATTATGTGCTCGTTGAAAGTCCTTATTTGCGGGATGTTCTTGACCTATCGTCAGCATGAATGGTAAGGTTGGTATGATTTCTTGGAACAACTTGGCCCAGTTCGAAATCAATGACTCATTAGGAAAATTCTCCAGAAACCACAGCCCGAATTCACGAGCGGCTTCATAGCGTTGGTGTTCCGATGGATTTTGCTCAATAAATCTTGCGATACAAGATGCCACATCATAGTAGTTCATGCGATCACGTATACTAAGATTCATCTTTTGGGGGGTTAGGAATATTTTGATATATAAATATTCAACTTTTTAATGAGCCATTAGCCATTAGCCATTCGCCATTAGCCATTCGCCATGATACAAGATTTGAAACTTCAACAATATTATCAAGGAATTAAAAATATATGGTTTGAAAACTAGTATACAAAATAAATATTTGTAAATAAAATTTTTATATTTAATATAATTATATGGAAGAAGAAAATCATACAATACATTATTCATTTCTAAATAATATTGTATTGATAATTATAATACCAATATTTATATATTTAGTAATAATATTTGCAGATATGTTAACTGATTTAGTAAATCCAAATAAAAATTACGATAGTTTAGTATATTTTTATATAAATTTTTTAATTATAGTATTACTTATATCATATCTTAGAAGTTTTGTAAACAATCAATATATTAAGAATTATCATATTCTATCGATAGTATTTTTTATTATAGGTCCAATGATATTGTTTCATAGTAAATATTTTAAAATACTAAAAAATATAAATTTTTTAAGATGAAAAAAAAATAATATATAAAATGTAATTATTATGGATTCTATAAATTTAACAGCTATTCCAAAAAAGAAATTTCCTTATTTTACTAATAATTCATTATCAGTAAAACAAAATGACGTACATTATACCGGTCATTATCTCAAGTATATAGAAAATTTTAATAAATTAATGAATAATAATATTATAAATATTATTTACAAAAAATATAATCCAACGCAACCAAATACAAGATATCTATTTTTATTAGCTGTTGTAATGTATTATGATAAATACAAAAAAACACCTATTTATAAAAACTGCGCCCAAATATTTAATCATGAACTATATTGGAATTCACTTATAGATACGAATGAATCTATAAATTTATTAAGAAAATATCAAAATAAACTATTTACTAGTTTAGACCATTTTAAAAAATTTTATACCGATTTTATTGATAGAGGACTAGCACAATTTGGTTCAGGTTGGTTATGGATTTATAGAAACTATGATAATAATTTAAATGGTATTTTAGATGTTATGACTACTCATGATGCTGATGTACCAATACATATACATTTATATTTAGTTATTGATTTATGGGAGCATGCTTATTATGTAGACTATGAATATCAAAGGAAAAAATATTTAGAAAATATATTTAGATATATTAATTGGAATCATATTATAAATCCTCTTATAGATTTTTTCTAATTAATTCTTCTAATCAATCTCTTCTAATTTTTGTTTAATAGTTAATACCATATCTTCATTTTCTTCCCTATCTTTCATATAATTTAATAAATCTTCATCTGTATCTGTTGAAGAATTATCATTATTTTGTCTATTCTCATAATCTTCTTCATCTTCATCTTCATCATTTTCGTCATCTTCGTCTTCTGAAGTATCACTAAATGTATTTTGATTACCTAAATTACTAACATCACAATCTCCTAAACTAAAATTACTATCTGTTAAATTACTAATAGATAAATTATTAAATAAATTTAACATTGACATAATATTTGGATCATTGCGTTTTTTTAATTCTTCAACCATATTATTCATATCTTTCTCTAAATTAGAAACATCCATATTCGCAAAATTATGCATTTTTTCATCTCTTAATAATTCACTTAATTTACCTAAAACATCATTTAAATCCATAGGATCTTCATTAGCAGCTTGGTTTTCATCTTGATTTACATCTTGATTTACATCTTGATTTACAGTTTCATCTTGATTTGCTGTTTCGTCTTGATTAATAGTTTCATCTTGATTTACAGTTTCGTCTTGATTTACAACTTGATTTGCTGTTTCGTCTTGATTAATAGTTTCATCTTGATTTACAACTTGATTAACAGTTTCAGGATTTGAAGAATTTTCTGAATTATACATAATTATAATATAAATAATACATATTATAATTTTAAATTAAATTTTTATTGCACGGGGCATTGTTGAACTGGAGGATGTGGTATATTTGATTCTCTAGTATTTTGTTCTTCTTCTTGTCTAGATTGTTTTTTTAATGAGTATAATTTTTCTCTTTTATATTCTTCTTTATTAAATTTCTTTTTATCTTTATTTTTAATAAATGTTTTAAATGTTTCATTATCAAGTAATGTAGATGGATATTCATATTCAAATTTAATAATTAATTTACCTCTTCCATCAACATTATTTTCATTATAAGGTAATCCTAAATTTTTGGCATATCTTGTATCACCATCTTGAATAACACTATCATTTTTAAAATAATATTTACCATTATCAATATGATCTATAAAAATATCATTACCTGTCAAGGCGTCATTAATACCAATCTTGTATTTTAATAAAATATCATAATTATTAACTATTTCATAATCAACATCTGGACTATTAATTATTTTAAATTTAATAAAAATATCAGCTTTACTTTCTGTTTCAGTATCAAAACTTCCCATACCTCTCATACACATTTTTGTTTGATAATCAAAATTTTTCTTAATATTAATATCTTTATTTAGTTTATCTCTGAATACTCCCTTTCCAGAACATTTACCACAAATTTTAGATGGATTTATACAATATCCAGTTTGTTGACATTTATCACAAGGGATAGCTTGTTGTTGGACCATTCCAGGACCAATTGGTCTAATCATCATAAAAACACCTTTACCTTTACATTTATCACATTTTGGTTTTATTTTATCAATTGAACCTGTTCCAGTACAATCAACACACATACTGTTTATATCAATTTCTATTTTTTTATCACAACCTCTAAATAATTCATTAAAGGTTAATCCTATCTTTACTTCTTGAATAGGTTTTTGTTTTTGTTGTGTTCTTTCTCCAAACATACTACCAAACATATTACCAAATGGAAATCCACCACCTTCAAACATTTCTGCAATATCAGGAAAACCGCTTTCAAAATTTGGCGCTTCTCCATCACATATACCATATTGATCGTATTTTTGTTTTTTTTCTTCATCGGACAGTATACTATAAGCTTCGGTTATTTCTTTAAATTTCTCTTCAGCTAATTCTCTATTATCAGGATTTTTGTCCGGATGCCATTTAATAGCTAATTTTTTGTATGATTTTTTAATATCATCCATAGAAGCATCTCTATTTAATTCTAAAATTGTATAATAATCTTTTTTTGGTGAATTCATTATTTGTATAAATATGTATATAAATAATGTTTTAATTAGTTTTTTATTTTACTAAATTTTAATAATCAAGTTTATAACCTCTTTATACTGTTTTTTATTCAGCATACAAAACGCCATGAAAGTGTAGTGTATTATCCTGTGATAATATTATTATATAAAGTTTATTTAAATTACAATTTTCAAAATATATCTTAGCACTTAATAGATGCCTTTTAGCAAATTTACTATCATATCTCCAGGTGTTAAAATTCCTTCCAAAATATTGTATAGAAGAACCTTCATTTTTTGTAAAAACAAGTTTAACTTTATTTATATATGGTGCATTAGAACCATCAATTTTTTGTATACCTTTTTTGTATCCATTCCATGGATGCTTTGGATATGTGTCGTTTTCAAATCCAACAATTTCAGCCATTGGTATAATTTTAAGAACATTTTTATTGCTAATACCAATCAACCTATCAATACAATCAGTATATTTATTTATAGTTTTAGATCTATCATTTTCTCCTAAACTCAACAAAATTCTTACATTATTATTAGTTACTTCGTCAACAATAAAAATTGCTTTTGGTTGTTCATCAAATGCATTATTTAAGCTTTCATTTAAGCTTGGATCACCGCCATACATATTTTTTAAAGTATTTGTATATTTTTGTTTATATTTTATATACTTGTTTTTGTAAGAATATTCTTCCATTTTTTTAATATATATATTAATTATAAAAAAATAATAAATATAATTTATTATGTTTTTATTTAGCGTATAAATTCGAAAATTCTACTTTTCTAGAACCAGCTGTCGCCGAACTTTTGTATTTAAAAATACTATAGGGTGCAGTATAATTTTTAGTAATATACGCAAGTAAATTTTTTTCGGCTTGTTCATTTGAATAAACATTATTTTTGCCATAAAATCTACCTGTCTCTTCTTTAATACCTAAACCTTTTTCAAAAGCAACTTCTGTTTGTTCTTTACCAGTAAAACAATTTTTAAGTTTTTTATTACCACTAGTACACCACCAACTATCATCGCCTAATTGAGCCCATAAACATTTTTCATCTGGCACAGTTCCACCTGTATATCGCCAACTTTTACTAATTATATCAAATTTACTTTTAGGACAAATAACCCATATCCAATCTCCCCATACACCTCCTTCTAATTCTTCACCGTATAATTTTTGAGCTTCTAAATATTTATGTTTGTATTTTAAATACTTTTGTTTGTAAAATTCTTCAGAATTTGATTCCATCTTTTCTATATTTATATATTATTTATATTATAAAATAAATTAATAAAAATTAATAATAATTTATATATTATTAATTATATAATTTTTGTTAAAAAAATATAGTGGATTATTATAATTTTTGATGCTTATATTATAATTTAACTGTCTAAGAATTATTATACTAATTTGGTGAGGTTTATTATGCTACTACTGCTGCTGCTACTGCTGTTGCTGGTAACAAACCGCATAAATGTAGTGTATTATCAGCACCAAATACAACAATATGAGGTTCTTTTATTCCACATTGATTTATAAAATAATTACGTTCGCTCAATAGTTGATTTAGTGCGATTACATGAGAATATCTATTTGAGTCGTCTTCACCAAATTTTGAGCCTGTAAAAACAACTGCACCTGGTTTAGTGGGTGCCATTTCTTTATTAATACGTTCTAAACCATTTTTATAAAATATCCCAGTTACTTTTTTAAATCCTGTAAGCTCTTCATTATTAACATACACTTTTCCATCCTGTGCATATTTTAAATCTGTCATAGGTTTGATTCTAATAACATTACGATTACTTACACCTACTAAACTATCAACACAATCGCTATATTTTGTTATAATTTTTTCATCTCCCCCTAATAATATTCTTAAATTTTTAATAGTTTCAGGATCTACTACATACACAGCCTTAGGTTGTGGGTTTAGTTTATCGGCAAGTTCAGCTCCACCTTGCATATTTTGTAACGCATTAGTATATTTTTGTTTATACTTTAAATACTTGATTCTGTAATCTTCGACGTCCATATAAAATGTATATATATATATATTCACAATAAAAAATTTAATAAATTAATTTTAAAAATAAATAATCTATATTATAACAAAAAATAAGTATAATAATATAGTTATATATAAAAATTGAAATTATAAACTATCTAAATAGACTTACAAACATTTTCTACCAAATACCGGTAAAATGTTCTTGCTACTTTTGTATGCATCACGCGCTACAGTTCTTCTAGAAGGCAGAGAAGGTGTGCCAAAGAACCTTAAAAGGGCATATGCTCTTGCGAGCATTGGGGCCGAGTTTGGTTGTCCTCACTGTAAGGGCGTTTTGGCCCGATGCTTTTTAGCTGGTTATGGATGTCAGCTAGATCTTGCATTAGCTGAGAGTTTAGCACAAGAAAGCGCGGATGCCGGTAGTCGTTATGGACTCTATGTTCTAGGCTGGTTGGCCTATGAAAAAGGAAGAGTAGTAGCGGCAAAAACCTACTGGCAAAAGGCTGCAGATATGGGTATGGCAGTGGCTCAGTTTAATCTTGCTTCACTGCTAGTACGTGTGAGACAAAGTCTCAGACCGCTTCTTCAAAAACAAAAAAACGAAGAAGACTGGTTGGAGCTTTGTAAATTGATACAGCAGCTGGATGAAGAATCATTTCTTCTCTATCTTGAGGCAAGCAAAACTGGCTATCCTTCAGCTTGGCAAGAACTTGTATACATGTTTCACCACGGAATTGCTGTAGATGTAGACAAGAGTCTGGCATTACAATGCTTTGACAAGGCAAGAAAGGCTCAAAATGAATAAAGCTGTGTTGAACCGAAAAAATACTATATTTAACATTTTTATATAAAAAATTAAAACAAATTATAAATTTTGTCTTTCACTTTGAAATAGATAAACAATTCTTAAACTAAAATTATTTTTGTAATTAAATAAATAAAAAAATGTATAAAAATAAATTTACCCAGCTTTTTACTTCAGCGAGGGAGTGGTGCGCGGAATTTCCTACATATCTTCCTCCTCTTCTTCATCCGACCCATTTTGGCAAGCCAGACCGGCCTGGTTGGCTTGCTTTTTTTCCCTGTTCTTGACGCGGAAAAGCTCCTCCAAGCGTTTTGACGCCAACTTTTGGAATGGCGCCTGGAGGAGATCTGCTCCGAATGTGGGAGATCGAGGAGAACCCAGGTTAGGGTTCTTTTCAACCCCACAGGGGACGTATTTCTTCGAGGCTTTGGGGGCTGCACTTCCTCCACTCTTGGACCTTGAGTTTTGGTGGGCTGCACCTCCTCCACTCTTGGTTCTTGAGATTTGGTGGGCTGCAGCCCCGCGCCTCTTCGGCGAAACAGTATCGCCTGGTTGGAGCAAGACTTCTCCATCCTCCTCTCCATCCTCCTCCTCATCCTCCTCTTCATCCTCCTCTCCATCCTCCTCCGCGTGACGTGGGACAACACTGCTGACACAGTCGTCATCATCCTCCTCCGCGTGACGTGGGACAACACTGCTGACACAGTCGTCATCATCCTCCTCCACGTGACGTGGGACAACACTGCTGACACAGTAAGCGTCGTAACATGACGCTGCACGCTGAGGAAGGCAAGAGGCCGCACGCTGAGGAAGGCAAGAGCGTGTGCGTTCAAGAGCCATTTTATCTTTGGGGAAAGATTAATTTATAATATATAGAGGTCGTCAAACATTTAAAATTTTCAATTTTTTTGTATATATAAACTTAATTATAATGTAAAATACATACAAATTGAAAAAAAAATATATACAAATTGAAATAAATAAAAATACATACAAATTCTATTTCTGTATTAAATAATAAATAAAAAAATATGTATAATAAAAATAAATTTGGGCTTTTTCAATCACATATATGAAGCCTAAAACACACTTTCCTAGCAAAGCCCTTGACAAGGGATTCTACATGCCACCACCTCTGGCACAACTCTTGCCACCACTCGAGGGAGAAGGCGGAGGTGGACCTCTATTTGAAGGAGGTGGGCTCCCCTTAGGTTTGGCCGACAAAAGAAACCTCATAATATATGATGGAGTATAAACAAATTTTTAGTGCTGATTAATTTGAAAATATTAAGTTAAATATATTTATTACTTAAAAATTGTCTTGCTGTAATTTATACTAAAATTACATTTGATATTTCTGGTGCAATTATATTACAAATTTCTATTAAAGCTTCTTCTTTTGTTTCCAGAATTTTACAAACAAAATTTTTGTAATAATCATTATATTCTATATCTTTATTTTCTTCATCATACAATCTTATAACATACTTTTTCCAAGCAAAAACTATTATTTTACAAAGATTATTTTTAGGAATATTTAACTTTATTTCAATCCAGAAAGGATCATTTTTGTATTCACCAATAGTTATATTTAATTGTGGAACATAATAATACATATATTCAATGAATTCTTCCTTACTCATGTCAAATGTAGAAAGTATATTTTTCAATATATAAATATAATATCAATCTTTATTTATAAAATCAATCTTTATTTATAAAAAATTTCATTTATGAAAAATTTCATTTATGAAAAATTTCATTTAGGAAAAATTTCATTTAGGAAAATCTCTAGGAATTTTAACATTTAATGCTCTAGCAATTTTATTTACATGATCTGCTACATATACACATCCACCTCTTTCAATTTCATTGATAATTTTAGAATCCATATTACATTTAGTAGCCAAATCTTTTTGTGTTAATTTTTGTGAGCTTCTAGATTCAGTAATAATTTTAGCCATTTCTTTGGTTACATATTTGATATTTGAAATTTCATTACCTTCAGCATCTAATTTAATTTTAGGTTGTGTGTGTCTAACTTGACCGGGGGTAGAAGTTGCTGTAGAAGTTGCTGTAGATACTGGTTTAGGTTTATTGAATGTAACAGTATTCCAATCTTGATGTGACATTTTTTAACTATATTTATATAATTTACTATATATTTATAATAAATCAAATTTTTTAATATATCTGGTTAATATATAATTAATATATAATTAATATATTTAAAAAATGATTAGTGCTTGTTATATACTATTTCCCCATCAATTATTTGATGAGATATACATTAAACAAATATTAGAGAGAGAAGAAAACAAATCAAAATACATAATAATGTGGGAACACGATTATTTCTTTAAAAGATATGGTTATCACAAATTAAAACTAGTATTTCACAGAGCAACGATGCAAGATTATTACGATAATTACAAGAAAAAATATAAGTTACTATATGTATCAAATAGTGATAAAAATCATATTAAAATAATAAATAATTTTATAAAGAAGAATAAAATAAATCAGGTTAGATTTTATGATCCGATAGAGTTAGAGTTAAAAGAAGATATTAATGAATGTACCATAATAAAGAACAAAGATGTAGAACATTTAATATTTGATTCACCTTATTTTTTAAATAGTTCCGATCAAAATAAGGAAATTATAAAAAATATGAAAACAGTAAGACACGATGTATTTTACAAAACACAGCGGATAAAAAATAAAATAATGGTTAATAGTAATAATGAACCAGAAGGAAAGAAATGGTCTTTTGATACAGAAAATAGATTAATATATCCAAAAGATCAGAAAGACGTTGAGGTTGTAAGTTATAAATCAGCTACTCGTAAAAAATATATACAAGATGCAATAACTTATGTAAATAAGCTTTTTAATAAAAATTATGGGAAATGTGAATACGATAATTTTATTTATCCGTTAAATAGAACAGAATCTTTAAGATGGTTAGAAGATTTTGTAGATAGAAAACTAGGTAATTTTGGAAAGTATGAAGATGCATTATCAAGTGTTGTTAGATTTGGTTATCATTCTATGTTATCATGTTTAACAAATGTTGGTTTAATAACACCACATGACATTATAGAATATGTTAGAGATTACAAAAAAAATATAGCATCAAAAGAAGGATTTATCAGACAAGTTATAGGATGGAGAGAATATAGTTATTTAATATATGATAATTATTCAGAGAAATTAGCTAGTAATTTATTTTATAATATGAATAAAAGAGATATTCCTGAAAAATTCTGGAAAGGTCAAACCGGAATTAAAATCATTGATGATATTATAGCTAAAGTAGATGATTATGCATATTCTCATCATATAGAGAGATTAATGTGTGTTGGAAATTATTTATTATTGATTGGAGTAAAACCAAGTAAAATATTTGAATGGTTTCAAATGATGTATATTGATGCTTATGAAGTTTTTATGTATCCAAATGTATATGGAATGTTGTTGTATGGATTTATAGATAAAGAAAAACATATGATGACTAGACCTTACTTTTGCTCTAGTAATTATTTAAAAAAAATGAGTAATTATAAAACACATGGTATTGAAATTAATAATGAAAATTACAAATGGGAAGATATTTTTGATGGATTGTATTATAATTTGATTGATACATATAGTGATAAATTTAAAAAAATATATTCAACAGCAAGTGCTATAGCAAGATGGAATAAATTTGATAAAAATACCAAAACAAATCATCTTAATAATACTGATATCTATATTAAATGGCTATATAAATAAACATAAACATAAAACAAAAAATAATTTTTATTTAATTTATAAATTATTTTTACTATAAATATAATAATATGGAATTACTAAATAACGAACAAATAGAACATTTTAGAGGAGGCGGAGGTGGTGGTCGTAGTGGCGGTGGTCGTAGTGGCGGTGGAGGATTTGGCGGTGGAGGTGGTCGTAGTGGCGGTGGAGGTGGTCGTAGTGGCGGTGGAGGTGGAGGATTTGGTAGAGGCGGTGGTCGTAGTGGCGGTGGAGGATTTGGTGGAGGTGGTGGCGCAAGTCGTATTGGAAGTAGTAGCGGAAGTAGTAATGGAAGTAGTAATGGAAGTGTTGGTAGCGGAAGTCGTATTGGAAGTAGTAGCGGAAGTCGTATTGGAAGTAGTAATGGAAGTGTTGGTAGCGGAAGTCGTATTGGAAGTAGTAGCGGAAGTAGTAATAGAAGTGTTGGTGGCGGAAATCGTAGTGGTAAAGTAGGTGGATTTAATAATAGTGGAGTAGGTAGTAGAAGTGGTAAAGTAGGTAGTAAAAATAGTAGAGTAGGACATAATGGCAAAGTCGTCCATAGTGGGGGTAAAGGTAATTATAATAATTACAAAGGAGGAGTGCTTAATAATTATAGAAGAGGTCGTTATAATAATTATGGAGGAGGTGGTATTTATGATGGATATTATTATGGTTGGAATAATTATCCATATGGATATTATTATGATTGGAATAATTATCCATTAATTTATAATAATTATATACCGGTTGATACAAATGAATATAATGGTTTTGATGGTACAAATGAATATAATGGTTTTGATGGTACAAATGAATATAATGGTTTTGATGGTACAAATGAATATAATGGTTTTGATGGTACAAATGAATATAATGGT
>Ga0214923_10000663_pt1 | contig 51026 bp, 39 predicted proteins | sample LL1510_MetaG_FD_177993 | JGI IMG/M metagenome (GOLD analysis project Ga0214923, IMG submission 177993) | Freshwater microbial communities from Lake Lanier, Atlanta, Georgia, United States - LL-1510 | ecosystem: Environmental > Aquatic > Freshwater > Lake | place: USA: Georgia | collected...
TCTCGGTTGGAAAGAAGTGTGTGCTCTTATCGAGAAGGCATTTGAAGCTACGCTGCGTGACAAAGTGGTGACCTACGACTTTGCCCGAGCTCTATCGGGTGCTCGTGAAGTGAAATGCAGCGAGTTTGCTAAGGCAATTTGCGATCATTTGTGATGAAATCTGAAAAAAGATTTCATTAAAGCAATGCTGGGTTGGTTTATTCCTCCCAGCATTTTTTGCTCAAAGCGCCCCCGCACTTATGAACTTCGATTTTAATGGGGTCGGAATTTATTCCTGCCGCGCTTTTCAAAACAATATAAAAAGTCATTGTTGAGGTTGAAAAAATAACATCAGTGCTTTTCAGTTCTATTCCATTTGTTGTGTCGGCAGTAAAATCCAGGAGATCCTCAGTGTTCTGACTTTGCGCACGCAAGATACAATTTTGAAAAGTCGCTCCACTGGCAGCCTCAGAGCTCGACCCCAACTTGAACTGTACAATACGCTTTGCGACCAAGGTGTTGTTCATCTCAGACGTTAAGATGTAGCGGCCAAACTCGTCTTTGCCAATAAATGCCCGATTGCTATTTAGGAGAAAGACCTTACCACTGCCATCGCGAATGTCATCAAAGATCGAATTTGCATCTCCGTGCGCATTCGCTAAGTCGCTACAGGCCGCAAAGGCTAAGGTCCCCGCTGTTGTTTTCTCAAACCGCACGGCATACGCCTTGGTTCCGTCCAACAATTCAGACTTTTTAATGCGATCCGTAGAAACGAAATCGTACCCGCTCCCTTCACCAAATTCGAGGTTCAAGAGAGTTGCTGCTGGCTGATCGGAATCTACAATCAGATTGCGAATGTTCAAATTGGATTTGGAATCCACACCCGCGGAATAGTCGGCACTTGTCACATTCGTTTCGTTATTCGAAATGTTTCCCCACTTGTCTTTGAGATAAAAGAACGCCTGCTTGACCTCACTTTTCACTGAAGAATTTGTCACCCCAAAAACATCTTCAACTTTAAACTCTGCGCTCCCGTTGATGCAAGGTGAATAGGTCTTCTTGGTACTCAGTTTGATAGCTATACCTAGCTCATAGCCTTCCGGACAAAATTTGCTTGTTGTTTTAATTTTGAATTTGTATCCAGGTTTGCCAGGAATCACATGATCGAATCCGCCATCGCCAACGATAGACAAATTGACAAGTTGGGGCAGGTTCGGATCGGTCGTTGCCGGCTCGAATTTCGTAAATGAGCCATCGTAAACTTGCGCGGGTTCAGGTGAAGAGACCTTCAAAAACTCAACTGAGGGTAGGCTTGTATTTTTATTTCCGTAAATTGTCAGTGGCGGAAAAGAATCAGAATTTAACTCCGTGCCATCGCGTTCGCCGGGGAGTTGGGTAATGCGGATAAAGTAATTTGTGATAGCGTATGGCATGTCAATCACAAATTCGCCTTCGAAGGAATCCAGTGTTCCAGTTTTCTCAGGTTTATCCGAGCTCGCTGTGTATGTAGGAGTTGCGGCAAAAACTTCCCAGGTAAACTTTCGGAAAAGCCCTGTGGTTGAGTCAAGCCGCAATTTCAAGGTTGTGTCATTGGCCGAACTTGTGAACAGCACATCGCGCGTCACCTTTGCAGTATCAACAGATTTTAAATATTTGAGGTTTGTTGGGAATGTTGGGAGCAGTGTTGATATGGTTGTGTCTTGTGCATCACAGGGTCGCAAATTCACAGTGTGTTTGTCGGTGCGTGAAAGTCCAAAGATCTTTGCGTCGCCCAGGTAGGTACAGTATCCACTCGCACGGGCAAGAAATTTGAAACGTGTGAGTTCAAGAGAAGCGTCAATGGGCCCAACGATGGCGACGCCATTGGCATCGGTGGTGCTGAAGATGGGTCGAACCTGTGCGGCCTGCCACACCGGAATATTTGCGGTGGTTTTGCCGTCCGAAACTGCCGCTATCTGCACATTGGGCAATGCAACTCCGCTCTTCAAATCTCTCACCGTGACTTTGACAAATCCAGCAGAACTTATGGAAAGTGGTGAGCCAAAATTGAGAGCATCAGTTCCAGACAATGTATTGCGCCGTTCAAGTGGAAGTAGAAGCTGCGCATAAGGTATTTTCTGGTAGTCTTTGTCCTCAAAATTCTTACTACGAATCTCAAAGCGAGCGTACTTCAAAACCTGCCCAACAAGTGCTGATCCGGGCCGCACCATATCCGGTAAAAACCCACCCATGCTCAGGAGCTGTTCAATAACACCGCCGTCGCTACTTTGTACTGTTGCACTGTCGGGGAGTGTGAAGGAAAAGTTTCCATTCTTGCTGTCGAGTTTTAAGCCCGTCGGTGTAGAACGCATTCCTGCAGGAGTGATGAGCGAAACCTCGAGGTTGGCTAGTGAGATATCTTTTCCGGGTTGAATGATTCCCGAAACGAGGCGTTGCTCCGGCAGCAAATAAACCCGACCTTTTCCAGAATTTGCGCAACCCGCGACGGTTAAAAAAGCGCTGAGCAGCAGCACACTCTTTGATAAAGAGCGCGCTGCTGCCCAGACCTTCATTGAAACCGTTTCTCTCATCAGGCCCACCTTAGCCTAGTGAATGCAACATCTCCCTCACTCGCACCGCGCTTATTTGCGGCTGAGTGTGTATGAAGTTCCAAAATAAACATCGTACGAATTGCATCCTGTGCTTCCACACTGTGAAGGGCCCCAGAATTTTGCAGTTGTGCGCAAATCGTTGCCCTCAACAAAGCGTTCCTTCTCTGGCATTGGTTTCATCTTGACACTGATTGCTGTGACTTGAGCGTCCTTGAGGCTGACAAGTTCGCCCGCATCAGCAACACCATTTTGATTCTTGTCGAACCAAACAACGAGCTTCGAGTAAACAGAGTCTTTTACATCAATCACGCCATCACGGTTGAGGTCGTATTGCGCAAGAGCCGCATAACCATCGCGCGCCTTTTTGCCGGTTGCCTTGATGATGGTTGCCTCACCGAAGAGTTCGCGACCACTGGTAACCTTTCCTTCTGCGTTTGGAAGCGCCAGCAATGCTACTGGCGCATGCCCCTTCAACCAGCCAGTGCGTTGTGGCTTTCCTGTTCCCATCAGGTCAAACTTCACATTGCTACGCTCTTGCGCGATAAACTCGGGTCGCCCAATTGGCATAAAGTCAAGAACCAATGGACTGTAAAGCTGGACTGTGTAGGTTGAGCTTACAGCTGCGGAACCATCGTTTCTCATCGCTGTGAAGGAAATGTTTTCGCCATACCAGCTCAAAGAGCGTCGCATGTAAGGCTCAAGAATATTTGGTGCACGGAAGTCGAAGACACCTTCGTGCGGAGCACCCGTCAATTTTGTGTTGGCTGCAAGCAGGTTGGCTTGGCCAAACGAGTAGGTGCGATCACAATCCGAATTTTCACCACGGTCGCAGAGACTTGCACGAATGCGAACCTTTTCTGCGGCTCCGAACATGCGGAACCAAATAGTATTCGCCGTGCTCATCCATGAACCCCAGGGAATTCCGCGGAAGTTCACCCAGCATTGTCCGCCTGCTGTCCAAAACTTAACACCTGCACCACGTTTGATCGTTGAACCAGTGCAGGTGTCCGAGCTGCTGGCAAGCGCAGGGTTGTCGAAGAAGTGCTGAATCTCGCTGACTGCTGGCTTCACTTGGTTTATTGCTTGAGGAGTGTAGCCAATTGACTTTCCAGCATCGAGTGCGGCTAAGGCAAGATCCTGTTGGCCGCCGCGAATTGCCAAGCTCATCAGAACATCCAACGCTTTGCCGAGCGACGCTTTGATATTTGCGTCTTCATTTTGTAGAGCGCTGATATCTTGGCTCGTCCTCTGCTTGAAGGTGTCCAGTTGCGCGGTCAGGTCCGCTTTGACCTTTTCGATGTTCTTTTTCAAATCAGCATTTTCTGCGGCAAACTTGTTTTGCACATCAATCATCTTGTTAAATTCTGATTCTCTCTCGATAGCATCAAAAGCATTGTCTGCGCCGTCAACGATGGTCTGGGCATAGCGTGCCAGCAGCGGCAGCGAGCCATCTTCGCGACCAACCTGCAAAATCGCTTCTGCATTTTTGAGCTTCTTGACAGCGTTTGAAACTACGCCTTCAACGTTCGCAGCATTAGTCTTAAGGCCCGCCATTTGTTGAACAAAGGTTGCCACGGAGCGCTTGAATTTATCGTCGGCGACAATCTTATTGCGGAGGTTTTTTGCATCGTTCGAGGTGCCATATAGAATTGAAGAAGCCCAGCTTCTGATTTTGCTCATACAACCAGCATTGTCGCCGCCACCTTCAACTTCCTTGAGCGCAGCAATCATTATGAAATGATGGAGGCTCTTACCGTCTGTTCCCGCCACGTTTCCAAAGAACACACTGTCAGCAGCGCTTCCGCGGGTTCCAAAAACCAGTTGGTATGCATATTCATCAGCAAGATAGTCGAATGAGTCACGCCCTAAAGCATTTGCAAAGGTTGCGTTTGCATTCCCTCCGCATTCGGCCATGATAGGTTGAAAGCTTTTATCGTACCATTCGCCCGTCGTTTGATTGGGCTGGAGCGCACGCAAAAACGCCGTGCGCATATCGCCATAGGCCCTAAGAGCATTCACCAAATCGACGGTCAGCGCCTTTTGTGGGACTTTTATGTCCTTTTCAAAGGCTGCCTGCGCTGCATCGTCGGCCTGCACCTCTTGAATGAAGCCATTCATCTTGGATTCCAAGGCCTGCTGGTTTGCACGAATCTTTGCAATATCGGTTGCGGTTTTCTGGAAGTTTTCCTGCACCTCCGCACCCAGGTTTGCAACTAATTGTGCTGCCTTGTTTGAAACATCTGAAAGACGCTTGTTGAAATCATCCTTCATGTCTTTCATTGCCGTGTCGAGCTTGCTGATCTGGTCGCCTTGTAACTTGAACTGGTCGGCAACGGCCTTCTTCTGAGTTTCAAAGTCGGCTTTGAGCAATTTAACGTCTGATGCTGCTTGAGTTCCAATAGCCAACGCCTGGTTTGCTGTCTTTGCGACATCTTGAAGAACCGATTTCAGCTTCACCAATTCCGAAGCCATTTGATCCTTCATGGCTTGTTGTTGAATGACAACCTGGTTGTATTGTTCTTTCGCTTCATCGCGCGCCTTTTTCAGTTCCACGTTTGTTTCATCAACGAGTGAGTCGAGCGCTAAAATCCTGTCATTCAATTCTTTTTTCACAGACTGGCTCATCAGTTCAAAGTCGGCAGCCTGCGACTTCACTTTTTGCATCAGGTCCGCATTCATCGATTTTTGTGCTGCGTCGCTTTCCGCAAGCTTCGCAAACAGTGCGTTGTCCTGAGTCTTCATGTCCATGCGCACGTTGGCAATTTCGCTGCTCATTTTGTCTTTGATCTTGCTGAGCTGTGCACCGAAATCTTTAATAGCTCCACCCAAATCGGACTTAACACTGTCTACAGAAGCTTCAACCTTCACAATGCGGGCAACTAAAGTGTTCTTTGCGGCCGAGACTTCCGCGCTTATCAGCTTTTTCACATTCGCATCATTTTCATCTATTTTTGCGTTCATGATTTTGGTCACATCTTCCAAGCCCTGAACACGCAATCGAACGCTTTCAAGTTCGCCTTTGGTTGCGTAGTTTGCAGCAACAAATGCTTTGAAATCCTCCTGAGCTTGTGCAACAGCTTCAACGCGCGCTGCAACCGCTTTTGTTTCAGCAACACATTTTTGTTCCACAGCTTTCATGCTTGCTGCAATGCTCGCTTCGGTCTTGACGCGTTCAGCAGCGAGTGATGTCTTGAGGTCTGAGAATGTCACCAGCGTTTTCTTGTCCATCTCGGTCAGCTGGCCTTTAAGAGAATTGATTGCGTCCTGTGCCGAAGCATCTTGGCTGCTGAGTGCTGATTTCAGGTCTGCCTCGAGTTTTGCACGTGCGTCGTTTTGGCTTTGAGTCACTTGTTGCAGCTGAGCTTGAAGTTTCGCAAGCTCATCAGCCTGTTGTTTTTGTGCCAACTCCTGTTGAATGCGCGCTTCAGCTTTGGCACCCGCAATCTGCGCGTCATACTGCACTCTCGTGCTGGCCAAGTCGGCATTGAGAGATGAGATTTGCAGTGCGAGTTGTGCCCTGACTTCATGCATTTTTGCTTCTTGCGCCGCCGCGCGGTCGGTGAGAGTCTTCACCTGCGCCTTGGTTGCGTCGTCGAGGTTTTGAATAGACGAAGTTAAACTCGAATAGTTTGCATTCATTTGTTGGGTGAGTTCAATATTCTTTTGCGCAAAGTCGCCTTTCATTTGCGACATTTGCAGCACGAAATCTGAGTTTGTTTTATTCATTTCTGCGCGTAATGTTTGAACCTGTGCTTTTGTTTCAGCGCTCAATTTTTCCTCGAGCTTAGACAGGCTGCTGTCCATTTTCGATTTCATTCCGTCGATGACATCTTTTTGTGCCACCTGATACGACGAGAAATCCGATCCCAGCGCGGCAAGACGCGCTGCGGTGTCGCCCTGCTGATTTTTGAGTTTGCTCAGTTCAGCAATTTGTTCGAGTTTGTATCCTTGCAGAGCGGCATCTTGTCTACCAGAGAGTTCAGACAATCCCGTCTTTATTGAATTTGAAAGATTCGTTTGTACGGCCTGAACTTCATTGCTAAGATCGTTGATTTTGGAACTCAACTCACTGCGTACCGCAGCGACTTCGCTTTTTGCCCAGTTTTCCACGGCGCTGATTTTTTTCGACAGTCGGTCTTCAAGCTCCTGCCGTTGCTTGGCTCCCTCAGTTTTCACATTTTCGACCGAGACTGCCAAGGCGGCCATTTTGATCTGAGCATCTGCCGATTGTTTACCCATGGCCGAAATCAATTCCTCGCGCGCAGAAATAAGATCTGCGCCCGATTTGCTAGCAAGATCGTCGATCTTCTTTTGCAACAACGATTTTGTAGCAGAGTCAGTTGAGCTGATGAGTTTTGTCATCTCATTCTTCAAAGAAGAGACACTGCTCGAAATCTTCGACTCAAGAGCAGATTTTTGATCAGCGAGGTCCTTTTCGACCTTCTCAAAGCGTGCAGCTGATTCTTTCTTCTGTGCTTCGAGCGTAGCCTTCAAACTTGCATCTTGTTTTGCAAGTGAAAGTGAAAATTCTGCTGCTTTGGCTTCAATCAAATTGGTCAGGCTGGTTCGATAATCTTCAAGCTTTTTGTTGAGTTCGTCTGATTTTAAATTTGCATCAAGGCGTGCGTCATTGATCGATTTTTGCAATGCGGCTTCTTTGTCGTCGAGCTTTTTAGAAAGTGCAGCCAGTTTGTCATTTGCATCTGCTGCATTCGTTTTTACCTGGGTTTGTGTGTTTTTGATTTCTTCGGCTAGCGCAGAATCGCTGGCCTGCAGTTTGGCAACCCGCTCATCCACTGACGCTGAAAGAGTATCGATGCGTGAGGAAACTGCAGAAATTTTTTGATTCATTTGAGCTTCTAGCGAAGACTTCGTGAGGTCTAGCTTGCTTTCCAAAGAACTTGCGCGGCTTTCCATATCCGTTCGCAAACCCTGCAGGGATTTTGCAAGGTCAGCGTCAACTTTCGCGAGATCTGCGAACTTACCATCGAGTTCAAGACGCAGCGCAGTGTCTCGTTTGTCAACCGCATCAAATTGCTTTTCGACCTTGTCCTTGAATGTTGCAAGGTCGGCTTCAAGGCCATCGATACGTCCACTCAAGCGCTTGTCTTCAGCGATACGCTCTTCACGCTCCTTGTCTATCAACGCACGCAGGAGCCGTTCCATGTCGGCAGTTGATGTTTTTGCGAGGCTGCCAACCGAGTTGGCCGAAAGCTTCCCTGTCTTCGAAGTCGCGGATGCCAGCTCCAAGAGCTTCTGAGAATCCGAACCAGCCGTTCGTCCGCAGGCACCGACGGTCGCTAGCAGAGTCACACTGGATGCAGCTAGTAAGGCGAATGATCCGGTTTTCTTCAGCTTTCTTGTTGACATTGAGTGTCCCCCAAAAAAATAGAGAAGGCAGATAGGTCAAACCCGTTCAGTAGTACCTTCGGTGGGCGGGCGGTTCGCTTTAGAAATTTTTGCCGGGTATGGAATTATTTAAAAATTTCGGAAGTTTAACAGTTGAGGCAAAGGGCATTTCTTGGCGAGCTCGCACGTGAGTGTCGAATTTTTCAGGGGGGGTGCAGGGGGGCAACAAATCTCTGAGTCCCGAAGGAATATCCCTAAAAACGAACCCCGGCAGAAACTTCCACCGGGGCTACGTCCTTATTCTAAAGCCATCTCTTTCGGCTGTTACTTTCGACTGCTCAGCGTCACTGAGGTTCCGAAGTAGACGTCGTAAGAGTTGCAGCCACCCTTGCCGCATTGCGATGGTCCCCAGAACTTGGCGGTCGTGCGCAAATCGTTTCCTTCCACAAAACGCTCATGCCGAGGCATGGCTTTGTGTTTAACGCTTATGGCTGTGACTTGCGCGTCTTTGAGCTTCACCAATTCACCTTCGTCTGTGACCCCGTTGTGATTCTTGTCGAACCACACCACGAGTTTTGAGAAAATCGCATCCTTGTCATCAATTACGCCGTCGCGGTTCAGGTCGTACTGCGCCAGTGCTTCGTAACCGTTGCGAGCCTTTTTGCCTGTGGACTGAATCACAGTCGCCTCACCAAAAAGTTCCAGGCCGCTGGTCACTTTTCCTTCTGAGTTCGGCAAAGCCAGTAATGCCACAGGCGCTTCACCTTTCATCCAACCTGTCCGGGTTGGCTTGCCTGTGCCCATCAGGTCGAATTTAACGTTGCTCCTCTCTTGCGCAACAAACTCTGGACGCCCAAAGGGCATAAAGTCGAGCACCAAAGGAGAATAAAGCTGAATGCGATAATCATTGTTTACGACCGAAGTTCCATCGTTGAGCATCGCAGAAAATGAAATCACTTCTCCCCACCATGCAGTGTCAAGGTAGCCACCATTGTAAGGCACGCGGCGGATGTAGGGTTCCAGCATGCTCGGAGTTTTGAAGTCGAAAACACCTTCCGCCACAGTCCCGGAAATCTTCGTGTCAGCCGACATCACTGATGGTCCGCCAGCAAAGCTATAGGTGAAATCGCAATACGAACCTGCACCGCGGTCGCAGCGTTCAGCGCGGATGCGGATCTTTTCAGCTGCACCAAAAACGCGGAACCACATTGTACTCGTGGTGCTCAACCATCGGCTCGAGGGTATTCCTCGGAAGTTCACCCAACACTGTCCGCCTTGCGTCCAGAATTTTACGCCGGCGCCTCGGCGGATGGTGTTCCCTGTGCAGGCATCCGAGTTGTCTGCCAATGCGGGCGGTCCAAAGAAGTGTTGAACTTCAGTGATCGCAGGTTTCACTTTGAGGATTTCTTTCGGAACGTAGCCAATCGATTTGCCTGCGTCAGCAGCGGCCAAAGCGAGGTCCTGTTGGCCACTCCGAATCGCCAAACTCATCAACACATCAAGCGCCTTGCCAAGCGATTTCTTGATATTTGCATCTTCATTCTGCAGGGCAGTGAGGCTGGCGTTCGTTTGGCTCTTGAAGCTATCAAGCTGCTTGGTTAGGTCGGTTTTTACCGCATCAATATTCTTCTTCAGCTCAGCGTTATTTGCTGCAAAATTATTTTGAATATCAACCATGCGGTTGAATTCTTCCTCGCGCTGCAACGCGTCAAAGGCATTGTCGGCGCCTTCGACAATAGTTTCGGCATAGCGCGCAAGCAGTGGCAGTGTTCCGTCTTCACGACCAACCTGAAGAACCGCTTCAGCATCTTTCAGCTTCTTGACGGCAGATGAAACAACTGTTTCAACCCGGCCGGCATTTGTCTTCATCACCGATGCTTTGTCCATGAATGTTGCAACTGCGCGCTTGAGAGTGTCTGCACCCACAAGTTTCTTCCTTAACGCAACCGAATCCGCGGATGTTCCGTAAAGAATGCTCGATGCCCAGCTGCGGATCTTGCTCATGCAGGATGGGTCATCGCCGCCGCCTTCGAGCTCCTTCAAGGCACTCAACATCACGTAGTGGTGAAGGCTCTTGCCATCTGTGGCCTGAGCGTAGCCAAAGAACATGTTGTCAGCACTCGTTCCGCGCGAACCCATAACCAGTTGGTAGGCATATTCATCGGCAAGGAAATCGAAGGAATCTCGACCCAGTGCGTTGGCAAAAGTCGCGTTCGCATTACCACCGCATTGAGTCATGATAGGCACAAACGTTTTATCGTACCATTCACCGGTTTGCTGATTTGGGTTCAATGCGCGGATAAAAGTTGTGCGCAAATCACCAAAGGCCTTCAAAGCAACAACAAGTTCTGCGGTGAGATCCTTCTGAGGAACTTTAATGTCTTTCTCAAAAGTGGCTTTGGCGGTGTCATCCACTTTTGCGTCTTCCATAAAGCCCGAGAGCTTCGACTCAAGCGCCTGCTGCTTCGAGCGCAATTGCGCAAGGTCTGTGGTGGTCTTCTTGAATTGCTCTTGAACATCCGCGCCCAGGTTTGCAACCATCTGTGCGGCTTTGTTTGAAACATCCGAAAGACGTTTGTTGAAATCGTCCTTCATCTCTTTCATCGCAGAGTCGAGCTTGCTGATTTGGTCGCCTTGTAACTTGAATTGGTCTGCAACCGCTTTCTTTTGAGTTTCAAAGTCAGCCTTCAACAACTTCACGTCGGCAGCTGCTTGGGTGCCAATCGCAAGCGCTTGGTTCGCAGTCTTAGCAACATCCTGCAGGTTGGTTTTGAGCTTCGAGAGGTCAGAGGTCATCTGATCCTTCATTGCTTGTTGTTGCTGCACGACCTGATTGTATTGCTCTTTGGCCTCATCACGCGCCTTCTTCAACTCCAAGTTAGTTTCATCAACCATAGAATCGAGCTGCAAGATTTTGTCGTTCAGTTCTTTTTTAATCGACTGAGTCACTAACTCAAAATTCGCAGCCTGGCTCTTCACCTTCTGCATGAGGTCAGCATTCATTGCTGTTTGCGCTGCTGTGCTCTCTTGCAGCTTTGCGAAAAGTGCATCGTCTTGTGTCTTCATGTCCATGCGCACGTTGCTGATCTCTTTGCTCATGTCATCTTTGATCTTACTGAGCTGCGCGCCAAAATCCTTAATAGCAGAACCAAGGCCATTGCGCACGCCATCTACGGAAGCTTCAACGTTGACAATTCTCTTCGTGAGATCTGCTTTGGCAGCGCTAACTTCTGCACTAATGAGCTTCTTGACGTTGGCATCATTTTCATCAATTTTTGCATTCATGAGCTTGGTCACGTCTTCCAAACCTTGAACTCGGAGACGCACGCTTTCTAATTCACCTTTGGTTGCATAATTGTCGGCCACAAACTTTTTGAATTCTTCTTGAGCTTGCGCCACAGCTTCAACCTTAGCCGCAACAGCCTTAGTCTCTGCCACGCACTTCTCTTCCACTGCTTTCATGCCCGCAGCAATTGCAGCTTCTGTTTTAACGCGTTCTGCAGCCAAATTTGTTTTTAAATCCGAGAACGTGACGAGGGTTCTCTTGTCCATTTCGCTGAGCTGACCCTTGAGGCTGTTAATCATACTTTGTGCTGCAGCGTCCTGACTTCCCATCGCCGCCTTCAAATCAGCTTCCAACTTGGTGCGAGCATCGTTTTGACTTTGGGTGACTTGGGTGAGCTGCGCCTGCAGTTTGGCCAACTCTTCAGCTTGTTGTTTCTTTGCCAACTCCTGTTGAATTCGAGCGTCTGCTTTTGCTCCTTCAATTTCTGCGTTGTACTGCACTTTGGTGGATTCGAGATCGGCAGTGAGAGACGAGATTTGCATCGCAAGCTGAGTTTTCACCTCCATAAGCTTGGCTTCCTGAGCCGCTGCTTTGTCTGATAGTGACTGAACGCTTGCTTTGGTTGCAGCATCAAGGCTTGTGATCGAACTATTCAGACTTGCGTAATTGCTTGCCATCTGCTTTTGTAAATCAAGGTTTTGTTGTGCAAAATCCCCTTTCATCTGAGACATCTGTAAGACAAAATCGGAATTTTTTTGCACCATCTCCAAACGCAACGCCTCAACCTGTGCTTTCGTTTCAGCGCTGAGTTTTGCCTCCAGATTTTGAAGGCCGCTGTTCATTTTGTTGTTCATGCTGTCAATAACATCTTGCTGAGCAGCTTTGTATGAGCTGAAATCGGCACCAAGTGCAGCGAGTTTCGCTGCTGTATCACCGCTCTGGCTCTTGAGCTTGGCCAGTTCGGCAATTTGTTCCAATTTGTAGCCTTGCAGCGCTGCTGTTTGCCGTCCTTCAAGCTCGGAAAGGCCATTTTTGATTGTGTTGGTGAGGTTCGTTTGAACGGCCTGAACTTCATTGCGAAGTTCGCTGATTTTGGCGGTGAATTCACTCCGCACTGCGCCAAATTCGCTCTTAGCCCAGTCCTGCACTTTGTTGATGCTTTGTGTGAGCCTGTCTTCAAGCTCCTGCCGTTGTTGTTCGCCTTGTGTTTTAACCGACTCGATAGACGTTGCCAGGCCAGCCATTTTGATCTGCATGTCAGCCGACTGAGTCTTCATCGATTTAATCAGTTCTTCACGCGCTGCAGCGAGATCTTCTCCCGACTTGGTTGCAAGATCGTCGATCCGTTTGTTCAATTCTGCTTTTGTCGCTGCGTTAGTACTCGCAATCAGTTTTGTCATTTGGTCTTTGAGAGTCAGGACACTGCTATTAATTTTCGCTTCGAGGGCGACTTTCTGGTCGGCTAAGTCTTTTTCAACTTTTGCAAATCGTTCGTTGGACTCTTTTTTCTGAGCTTCGAGTTGGGCCTTCAGGTCAGAGTCCTGTTTTTGCAGGTTTAGCGCAAACTCTGCGGCTTTGGCGTCAATGAGCGAGGTGAGGCTCGTGCGATAATCCTCGAGCTTTTTGTTAAGCTCCTCAGCTTTGAGGCTTGCATCCATCCGCGCATCGTTAATTTGCTTTTGCAGCGCTGCTTCTTTTTCATCGACCTTTGCTGAAAGTGCAGCGATTTTGTTGGCTGCGTCGGCTGCGTTTGCCTTCACAGTGTTTTGGGTTGCTTTAATCTCGTTGGCAAGATTCGCATCTGCCGCTTGAAGTTTAGCAACTCGTTCATCAACGGACGCGCTGAGGCTGTCAATTCGAGTTGAAACTTCCGAGATTTTCTTATTCATCGATTCTTCAAGTGCATCTTTGGTAAACTGGAGCTTATTCTCCAGAGAATCTGCACGTGCCTTCATATCTGCGTCGAGTTTCTTCAAATTGTTTGCCAATTCTGCATCCACGCGAGCGAGTTCTGAGAACTTTCCATCAAGCTCCAAACGTAGAGTTGTGTCTCGTTTGTCGATCGCATCGAATTGCTTCTCAACTTTGTCTTTAAAGGCAGCGAGATCCGCTTCAAGGACATCGATGCGGCTGCTCAGGCGTTTGTCTTCTGCAATACGCTCCTCGCGTTCCTTATCGATGAGGGCGCGCAGGAGTCGTTCCATGTCGGCGGTGGTATTTTTGACCAGCGCTCCGCCAATTGAGTTCGCAGACAGTTTTCCCGATTTCGAGGCCGAGGACGCAAGCTCGAGGAGCTTCTGGGAATCGGTGCCGGCAGTTCGTCCGCACGCCCCGACCGTTGCGAGTAACGTCACAGTTGAAGCCGAGAGCATGGCGAAGCTCGCGATTCTGTGAGTCTTTAGTCTACGCATGGGTGTCCTCCCGCCGGCCACAGGGTAAAAATTCGAACAGTACCATTCAAACGTCTGTTCGGAGCCAAGCGTAAGGTCTTGAGCGGGATCGAAAAATTTTTATATTTTCTTGTTTATCTGATGTGTTGGCTGAGGAGAATGAGGCGAAAGTGAGTGAGCACTCGTCTTCGCCTCTTCAAGTTGAACCTGAATTAGGAGTACTGCGGCTTGCCGTCGACGATGAAGAGCTTAATCACGCTCGACCATTTGAAATTTTTGCCAACTTCACCAATTAATTTAAGGATTTGGCTTTCTGTCTCGGCGTTCAACGGACGTGCTGCATCAAATACGTAGCGGGCACAGAGCCAGTTCACGTCCAAGATTCGCTTTTCAAGATCACTCCCCTTGAGTTTCGTTCCGCGACTTGCCGTGAAGTCGAGCGTCAGACTGCCCACCTGTTTCGGCAGCGTGGCTGCAAAGGGTGCTTCGATGAACAAGTCGATTCCTGCCAATTGGCGATTGTCTGTTTGAGTTGTCATAAGTGTTGCCCAGCCTTGTTAGTTTTTGATTTTGGCAATGATCGCATCTGCGAATTCCATGGTGCTTGCAGTGCCCTGCAGGTCGCGAGTCAGGCTTTTTCCTTCAGCAAGAACCTGTTGAAGCGCAGATTCAATCCGCTGAGCGCGCGACAATTCACCCATGTGTTGCAACATCATGACGGAAGAAAGAAGCAAAGCTGTAGGGTTCGCCAAGCCTTTGCCTGCGATGTCGGGAGCTGAGCCATGGACAGCCTCAAAAACTGCACCTGTGTCACCAATGTTTGCTCCCGGAGCAACACCAAGTCCACCAACCAATCCAGCACACAAATCCGAAACAATGTCGCCATACAAGTTGGGCAGCACAAGCACATCGAATTCCTCTGGGCGTGTGACAAGCTGCATACACACGTTATCAACAATGATGCTATCGAACTTGAGGTCGCTAAATTCCTTGGCAACATGTTCATGTGCTTTCAGGAAAAGTCCATCCGAAAGTTTGTGAATATTTGCCTTGTGAACACACGTCACGCGTTTACGCTTGAGTTTACGCGCCATTTCGAAAGCATAACGTGCAACACGCTCGCTTCCTTCCCAGGTAATAATCTTTAGGCATTGGGCAACATTGGGCGCGACCATGTGCTCAACACCTGCGTAGGTGTCTTCGGTATTTTCGCGAACAATAATCATATCGATATTGTCGAATCTGGTTTTATAACCGGGGAGGCTCTTTGCAGGCCGCACGTTGGCATAGAGGTCGAGTCGTTTGCGCAGTGTTACGTTTGCGCTTTGGTGACCACCACCTGTCGGTGTCGTGGTTGGCCCTTTAAGGGCAATTCGGTTGCGAGCGATGGATTCGATTGTCGCATCCGGCATGACACCCTTGCCCGCGAGCGCACTCGCCTCGCCGCTCTCTTGTGTTTCCCAGCTAATCTCAACGCCAGTCGCTGCTAAAATTTTTGTTACGGCGTCGCTGATTTCAGGTCCAATACCGTCACCCGGAATCAACGTAATTCTATTCGTGGAACCCATTGTCTGCTCCTTCCAGCGCAAATGTGCGTCGGACTAAATCATTTCGGCCTGTGCGATGGCAAGCGAAGCCCACTCTGCATCTCCCCACCCGTACCCAAGGCAAGAAATCAGTTCTACGTAAAGGCCGAAGTCGGCAATATCCTGAGCATTCTCCTCATTGGGATCAATCTCAACACGGGTCAGGAAGGACTTCATTCCAGAATCCGTCAGCAATGCTGCCATCAGCAGCGGAAGATGACCCAAAACGCTTCGGCCAAAAAGCTCTCTTTCTATAGCCCTGACTTCGTCAATTGCCTCGTGGCCTCGCTCACTCACATCCGAAAATGACGCGTGCGGCTTCTTCAAAAGGCACAACTCCGGAGACTCGAGGCTATGAAAAAAATCGCAGATGAGGGGGCGATATGCATAAACTCCGCAATAGCCCCCCATCGGTCCTATGTCTGCCGTTGCGACGAACAACGGGCACGGCAATTTCTCGTGAAGAAACTTGCGCTGTTGATCGTCGGTCAGAGGCAGCGATTGATTGCGTTGAGCATGTTCTAAGTAACGGCGCGCATAGGTCATGAATTGGCTGTGTAGTTCTTCGAGGGTGCGACCTTCTGCTAAAAGGCGTGCCAACAAGACGAATGCCTCCCCTCCGGTGGCTGGAATAATTGGAAAATGACAGCACGCACCGCAACCCTTTGTGCACGTGACACGCAGACTTTCAGGATTGCTTTCGTGCCTCGACATCATTTCAACGCGTGCCGACTCCCACCGCGCATGGACGCCGTCGACAACAGGTAGTAAGCACTCTAGGGCGTTCACAAAGTTCATTTCAATCGTCCTGAATCAAGGAACAAAGTCTCATGCGTTGGAATACCACGAGCTCCTTTGCCATTGAGGTCCAGTTTGAAGACATCGACGGGGGAGGGGTCGTCCATCACCCCAATTATCTCAGATATCTGGAAAGGGGACGATGTCAGGCTATGCGTGAAATTGGCGTTCCGTTCGAAAAATGTCTGAAAGATGGCATTGCATTCGTTGTTGCCGAGGTGAACTCAAAATACCTCATGCCGCTTCAATTTGGTCAGCGAATCTGCGTGTTGACGAGGCTCGTGGCGATGAGGAAAAGCAGTCTGAAGGTTTTTCAAAAAATTGTCGCTGCCGGCTCAATTGATCCCGAGGACATCAACTCCGCAGACTTTTTCAAGCTCGACAAAAACACTTTTTTCATTTCTCAGTTGCGGCTTGTTGCGGTCGAGCTTGCGAGCGGTCGGCCAATCAGCGTCCCACAAGACCTGCGAGTCGCGGGCAATTGCCCCAGCGAGGCCGAATTTGTCAGCAACCCAGCTTGGACCAACGTGCGCTTGCAGGGTTTTACTTCAGACAGTCAATAAGGACTTTTGCCTTGAATTCAGCGCGCACCCAGACTCGCCTGATTGGAATCGCAAGTGCTCTGCTTGTTGCAATTCTCCTGTTTGTTGTGGGTACGTGGCTCGAGACAAAAATCTTCGATGGTCTCACACATATTCTTGAGAACCAATCATTCCTTTCAATCATCTTGTTCTTCAGTATTGTAAATTTGAACGCAGTGCTTGCGTTCGTTTTGATTTTTTTAAGCTTTCGAAATGCAGTAAAGTTGGTTGTTGAGCGGCAAAGGGCGGTGTTCGGTAGCTCATTGCGGACACGACTCGTCACGCTTTTCTTGTTTTTCTCGCTCGTTCCAACTCTTATTCTTCTCTATATTTCAACAAAGTTTGTGAATGTTCATTTTGAGCGTTGGCTGCCACCAAGTATCGTGCAAACGTCTGAGGTCAGCCTGAGAAGTGAAGCAGAGTATCGCGAGAAGCTTTTACATTTGCTGTCTGGTATCAAAAGCAATACAATCGCCTCATCCCATATAGACTTCTCGATTCCTATCGACGAAAAATCTGTTGAGCCTCAATTCATTCACGACAAATATTTCAACTACAAAGGACAAATCAATTCCGTTGTTCGCTCAAACGCCTCAAAATTAAATTCTGATCCGCGCTGGCTTACGCTCGATTCTGAGCGATTTTTAGCTGTTGTCCGCCATGGCAGTCGATTCATTGGATTGATTTCACCTCCAACTATCCACACCCGATGGCAATTGCTTGCTCATGAGGTTTCCGAGGCACAGCCTGGGGTCGAACTGGTTCGGTTAAGTTACTATCTTTTACTTGGAGCCCTTACAGTTTTATTGATATTTTCTGCTCTGTGGCTGGGTGTAACAATTGCTCGAGAATTGACTGGACCGTTGCAAGCCCTCGCACAAGCAACTGAGTCGGTTGCTCAAGGTGATTACGAAGTCAATATCGATGACGTGGTTTCTGATGATGAGCTTGGTCAGCTCGCACGTAGTTTTCGATCCATGGTTGGTGACTTGCGTGATGCAAATCAACGCGCGCGCGCTTCAGCTGAAGAACTTCAACTCAAAGCGGCACTCTTGTCGGAAAAAACCGAATACTACGCATCGGTTTTGCAAGAAGTGCAAGCTGCGGTGGTTGCACTCGCTGCAGATTTTTCAGTCGAGGCGTGCAATCCTGCCGCGGAAAGATTGTTTTCGCTGGATGAGCAAAAAGCTCGAGGACGCTCGCTTGCGGAATTCTTGCCCCGCGATTTCTACGAACACTGGTTGTATCCACTCCTTCGCCCACTTGTCGAAGAGTCTCTGCATCGCGTTGAGGGTGAGTACGCAGGGCGTTTAGGCGCTCTTGAATATCAATTGCTCGTAACAGGTATCGCATTGCATAAGCCCAATCATGAACGGGCTTATTTGATTATTGTCGAAGATGTTACAGATATCGCGCGAGCGCAGCGGCTCGCGGCATGGCGTGAAGTGGCGCGGAAGGTTGCGCACGAAATCAAAAACCCTCTCACTCCCATCAAGCTCGGAGCACAACGGCTTGAGCGCCGTCTGATGTCGCGTTTGAATGGCGAAGATGCCGAGGTGATGGGCGAAAGTGTGCGTGTCATTGTGCAATCAGCTGACGCTATTAAGCAGCTTGTTGACGAGTTTGTCTCTGTTGCGCGTATGCCAGGCCCTAAAATGCGTCTGGCGAATATTGTCGAAACACTTCGCCTTTCGGCGGCAGCATTCTCGGATAATCCCGAGCAAATTATGATTGCTATTGAAATCTGGAATCCCCAGCAAAAAACTTTTCTCGATTTGCGCAACGACGCGCAAGTGTCTTTAGATTTGAAACATGATCCCGAGCAAATTGCGCGCGCGATGTTTAATCTCGTGTCAAATGCCATTGCTGCGTCCTCGGGTGTCGAGAGTGCGAGTCGTGTCGTCATTCGTGTTGGCTCAGAGAATTCCAATGGTGATGAAATTGAAATTGCTGTCGTGGACTGGGGACATGGAGTGCCTGAATCGGTTCGCGACCGTATTTTTGAGCCTTATTTTAGCACCAAGCGGACCGGCACAGGACTTGGTTTGGTGATTGTTCAGCAAATCATTCACGAACATGGTGGTCGGTTGCGCGTGGCCGGCAACGAACCGCGTGGTACTGTGTTCACCATGACACTTCCAGTTGGAGAGACGGAGATTTCTTCATGAGCACCTTGACGGGAGACTTTGTCCAAACAAATACCGGCAAGATTTTGATCATCGATGATGAGCGCGAAATCTGTAAAACAATCGCCGATGTTCTAAGGGATGAGGGGCATCGAGTCAGCGTTGCCCATGACGCTCAATCGGGTCTGAAGCTCATCGGTCGAGAAATGCCCGAAGTGTGTTTGCTCGATGTTTGGTTGCCAGATCAAGATGGGATGGCGGTTCTCGAAAAAATTCGCAACCTAGGATCTGATGTTTGTGTTGTTATGGTATCGGGACATGGAAACATTGAGACCGCCGTTAAGGCGACTCGCTTGGGCGCTGTAGATTTTCTGGAAAAGCCAATCAGTCTTGAAAAACTTTTAATGAGTGTTGAAAATGCTTTGCGCTTGCGTTCATTGCGCGCTGAAAATGCCAATCTGCGCATGCGGATGGAAAAGCGTTATCGATTGATCGGCGAATCAAAGGCGATGTTGCAGGTGCGCGAGACGATCGACATGGTTGCCGGCAAAACATCAACTGTGCTTATCACCGGCGAAAATGGCACCGGGAAGGAAAATGTCGCCCGCTTGATTCACGAACGAAGCCAGCGCTCAAAGCGTCCATTCGTTGCAATCAACTGCGCAGCAATACCGGAAGAGCTTATCGAATCGGAGCTTTTTGGTTTCGAGAAAGGCTCGTTTACGGGTGCAGTTCAGGGCAAGCGAGGGAAATTTGAGCAAGCGCACACGGGAACAATCTTCCTCGACGAAATTGGCGACATGTCTCTCAAGGTTCAGAGCAAAGTGTTGAGAGTTTTGCAGGAGCAAAGATTCGAGCGCATTGGCAGCGATGAAACGATGGATGTTGACGTTCGAGTCATTGCAGCAACAAATAAAAATCTCGAGGAGGCTATCAAGCGCGGAGATTTTCGTGAAGATTTATTTTATCGCTTGAACGTTATTCCAATCCAACTTCCTCCCTTACGCGAGCGTGGATCCGACATACTTGAAATTGCAAATCACTATTTGACTGCATTTAGTTCTGAAGAGGGCATGACGGCCAAACGATTTTCCGCAGAAGCTGAGCGGTGCATCATAAATTATCCTTGGCCCGGAAATATTCGCGAACTCAAAAATATTATGGAAAGATTGAGCATTATGGTGCGTGATGAAGTCATTGAGGAACATCATTTGCCAGAAGGCCTTGTGGGCCATCAAGGTTTGCCCAACAGCGAGCTCGCTGAACTCGGTAAAATTGATAGCTTCCGCGATGCACGAACAGAATTTGAAAAGTTTTTCATTCTTAACAAGCTTAAGCAAAATGAGTTTAATATCTCGCGTACCGCCGAATTAATTGGTTTGGAGCGCAGTCATTTGTACCGCAAGTTGAAGGCCTTTGGCATTGAACCCGAAGGAGAGCGGAAAGCAGACACGTCGGAGGGATCATGTTAAAAACACTCTCGCGATCGTTGATTTTGTTTGCTCTTGCCGCCGGCTTTTTGCTTCTCATGCAGCATTTTGGATTGCTCCGTTGGGCAAGCATTGTGTCCGCATTTCGCGAACAGCCCATGCTCATTTCGCAGCTCGTTTGCATTCAGGTTGTTGGCGCATGTGTGTTAGTTTTTCGCTACTGGATGATTCTCTCGGTGTTTGGAATTCGCTCCAGCTTCCGACAAATCACTTCGGCAACGTTCGTCAGCTCTGCGGTTGGCCAGTGGGCTCCGGGCTCGTTGGCAATCGTCGAACTGCTTCGTGTTGGACTTATGCTGGGGAGTCATACGTCGAATTCTACAAGCCAAACGTCTGGCCAGGAAGCGGGTCTGAAGGCGCGTCTGGCGTTGGTTTCACTCGTTGATCGCATGGTGGGTTTTTTCGGCATTTTGCTGATGGGCTTCATGTTCTCTGGCTATCTTTTTCTGCGCATGACGATGTCGGAATCCACCGTTGTTGATTCAGCAGCGCGGCAGGGAGTCTTGATGCTTTGGATTGGCGCTGGTGTAGGCTGTGTCGGACTACTGAGTTTGCCATTTCTCGCACGGCTGCGGTCTCTCCGGCGACTTTCGCAGTCTTTGACTGGTAACGCGTCGCGCAGACCTAAATCGGTGCAATTGATTGCCAGGAACATTGAGGCAATTCGCCACAATATTGAAGCCGGGACCCGCCATCCCATTCGCCTTTTTGTGCCCGTTGCGCTGAGCATGGGAAGTATGCTGTTGGCGTGTGCGACGTTGTCGATGTCGGCCCGAATTTTAGCGTCTTCTTTGGATTTCTTTCAGGTTGTCTGTGTTTTTCCGTTGAATGCCTTGGCCGGGCTTCTTCCGCTCGGATTCGCCGGTATTGGTGGCTATCAATTAGTTATGGCCTCGATTTTTGGAATTTTTTCGGTTTCGCCGGCGGTCGTTGCCTCGGCCGGAGTCCTGCAAAGTGCACTTTCCCTCCTCGTCAACTCGCTCCTTGGTCTCCTATTTGCGCGCGTCTGTTCAGGACAAATACGCGCGATTCTCAAGCGCCGATCACAACCGACGGTCGCTTGAAACACTCTGCTTGAAGTCAAGGGGGTGGTGGGCTATGAGGGCTCTGCGAGGAGGATTGGGCTACAGCGCCGCGGACGTTTGCGTCTGTGAGTGAGGAAAGTCCGGACTTCATAGAGCAGGGTGCTGGTTAACGACCAGGCGGGGAAACCCGACGGAAAGTGCAACAGAAAAAACAAAGCCTAAGACGTAAGTCCGGCAATGGTGAAATCGTGAGGTAAGAGCTCACGGGTGTCCGTGGCGACACGGCGCTTGGCAAACCCCACCCGAAGCAAAACCAAATAGGGGCGAAGGACTGGCTCGGTCCGCTTGACGCTCGGGTTGGTTGCAAAGACTCACTCGGTAACGGGTTGAGCAAGAGAAATTGTAGTCGTCGACAGAATCCGGCTTACAAATTCTCCTCGCATTTTTTTTGAGTGTTTTCGGTTTTACGTTCGCTTGTACGAGGTGTCTTTATGTTTCGTCCTCACGCAGTTTTCCAATCCGCAAATCCAGAAATTACTTATTTTACCTCCGAAAGTGTTTCTGAGGGCCACCCAGACAAGGTTGCAGACCAAGTTTCCGATGCCATTCTCGACGAACTTTTAAAATATGATCCACATGCACGTGTTGCATGCGAAACCTTGGTGAAAACTGGCTTGGTTGTGATTGCCGGCGAAATCACCACCAACGATGAATGCAAGATGAAGGCGCGCAAGTACGCAGATATTGCACGCGAGACAATCAAGGAAATTGGCTACGACGATCCTGAGAATGGATTTGACTACCGCAGCTGTGGAGTCATTGTCGCACTCGATGCACAATCACACGATATTGCCGTTGGCGTGAATGAAGGTGAAGGCCTGCACAAAGAGATGGGCGCTGGCGACCAGGGAATGATGTTTGGTTATGCCATCAACGAAACCCCAGAATTGATGCCTGCGACACTTCAATACGCGCAGAATATTCTCCGCAATTTGGCGCACAAACGTAAGGTTGAAAAAGTTCCGTTTTTGCGCCCTGACGCAAAGTCACAGGTGACTGTTGAGTACCACAACGGTGTTATCAAGCGTGTTGACACTGTTGTTGTCAGCACAATGCACACCCCCGATGTGTCGTTGGAGAAGCTCCACATCTATGTTGTCGATGAAGTCATCAAGAAGACGATTCCAGCGAATCTGCTCGATTCTAAGACACGCTATTACATCAACCCAACAGGTCGGTTTGTGACGGGCGGCCCACAAGGCGATTGTGGTTTGACAGGTCGAAAGATCATTGTTGATACCTATGGCGGACATGGCGCACATGGTGGTGGTGCATTCTCTGGAAAAGACCCAAGCAAGGTCGACCGTTCGGCTGCTTATCTGGGACGTTACATCGCCAAGAACATCGTTGCCGCAGGACTTGCTGACAGAGCACTTGTGCAAATTGCTTATGCAATTGGCGTTGCTGAACCGGTGAGTGTCAATGTTCAGACGTTTGGAACCGAGAAAATCGCTCGCACCAAAATTGAAGCCGCAGTGCGCGAAACATTCCGCATGAAACCAGCAGATATCATCTCTCAGTTCGACCTCAAGCATCCTTCGAAGCACGGCTTCAGCTATAAAGAAACAGCAGCTTATGGACACTTCGGGCGCAACCAATTCCCTTGGGAGAAGCTCGACAAGGTTGAGGCACTCAAGCAATATCTTTGATCTCTGTATAAGGAGATCAAAGATATGGCACTTCGTTCCGCGGCTCGTTTTGTTTTGAACTCCTGTGTTGTTTACCTGTCGTTCGCGGTTGTGCTTCCGGTACTTCCTTCGGTGGCTCAAGCCGCGAACAACACTCCCGCTTCACCTGCTGCCGTTGCCCCCACCGGTCAAAGCTCAACTCCGCCTGCAGTCGCTCCTTCAAACACAGTTAATCCCAGCATGATTGTCATTGAGCCCTCGGTGAAGGCGCTCGATGCTGTGTGGAATGTACGTCATGAGCTGCATCCTCAAATCGTTGAGTTTTTGAAAAAGAAGACAGCTCCATCTGACAATTTCGAAGTGCTCTGGCGAATGGCGCGCCTTTCTTACTACGGCGGTTTTTTTGCTCTCGCCAATGATGCTTCGAGTGAAGAGAAGATGGAGGTCTTTCAGGTTGGAACCGAGTCGGGTGAGCGTGCTCGCAGGCTCGAACCCAACCGTGTTGAAGGTCACTACTGGTATGCAGTCACCTTGGGTGGATGGGGCATCGCAAAGGGAATTCTGAAGGCCTTGAGTTCAGCGGGCCCAATGAGAGAGGCTCTCACCGAAGCAATTAAGATTGATCAAAAATATCATTATGCGGGTCCTTTGCGTGTCCGAGGCCGTCTCTACAATAAGCTTCCTGGAATGATCTCTTTCGGTGACAATCAAAAAGCGCTTGAGGATCTGAAGAAAGCAGTCTCGCTCGCACCAGAGAGCAAATTGAACCACGTTTACCTCTCTGAGGTACAAGCGAAGCTGCAAAACAAGGGTGAAGCTCTCAAGACGCTCGAATTCGCTAAATCGCTGCCTGACGTTGTTGGCGTTGCTGAAGAGGCAGCGTATCGTAAAAATATTTCAGAACTCGAAAACAAGTTTCGCTAAACTCTGAGTGAGGATCAAAATGTCGAAAAGCAAAGTGTTGATCGGTGCAGCGTTCGTTTTGGGCGGCTTATTGGGACTTGTTCCTTTATTTGCTCTCGACAAAAGCCGTATCTCTAGCCGCGCGCTGCTAAACCCACAAGGTGCATCAGAAGCCATTGCTGCCCCTGCTTCCGCCGACAGTTCATTGATTGGGACATACGGTGCGAATCAAGTTCAGCGCGCGCAGTTGAATGGCGGCGAAGCTCAGAAGCTATACGAAGCTGAAATGCAAGTTTACAGCGCTGCCGAGCAAATTCTCGTTCAACGATACGTCACAGAGTTTTTTGAAAAGATGAAAACTGAAAAGAAGTTTGGTTCAGTTGAAGACGCACAAGCCGCGTATTTCAGTGAACGTGTGACTGTTGCCACTGCCGAAGTCGATAAGTTTCTTGAGGAGAACAAAGACAACCCTGCGCTGCAACGCATTCCTCAAGATCAGCGCGCTGGGCAAGTGCGTTCTTACCTCGAAGGTAGAGCTCGCGAAGGTGCCTTCCGTCAATTGGTTGATCAGGCCAAAAATTCTGGAGCGATTCGAGTTGCCCTTCGCCGTCCGGCCGAACCAAAATTGGAAGTTGATGATGGTGGCAACTTCTTTCTTGGACCTAAGGATGCAAAAGTCACGATTGTTGAGTTTGCTGATTTCCAATGCCCCTTCTGTGCTCGCATGATTCCAACCCTTGATACGATTATGAAAGAATATAAGGGAAAGGTTCGTTGGGTTTATCGTGATTTCCCTTTGCGTGAAATCCATCCTGAAGCCCTTCCAGCGGCAATTGCGGCCAACTGTGCAGGCGCTCAGGGCAAGTATTTTGAAATGCACCATGCGCTCTTTTCCAATCATCAACGCCTCGGCTCCGCTCTATACAAAGAGCTTGCAGGTAAAATTGGCCTCGATGGTGGTAAATTCGATTCTTGCCTCAAGGATCCAAAAATGGAAGCCGAAGTCCTTAAGGATTCACTCGAAGGGCAAAACCTCGGAATTAACGGAACACCCGCTTACTTCGTCAACGGCCGCAAACTGGGTGGAGCGGTCGACAAGGCTGAATTTGCACGTTTGATTGAAGGCGAATTAGCGAAGAAATAATTGATTTCATGCTGGGAGTGAGCGAAGCGCATGTTTGGAGTCGGTGGTGGAGAAATATTGGTTATCGCTCTTATTGCGGTCATCTTATTTGGAACCGAAGATCTGCCTCAAAACATGCGCAAGTTTATGAAGGCTTGGAATAACTTTCGCGGCATGACGAACGATTTGCAACGGACTTGGCTTGACGTGAGAGATCAGGTGACTCGTGACCTTCTCGTTGAGAAGCCTCATCATCCAGCTCCCAACGAAGACCAAGCAGATCTCCCTCAGGCTTCATCTGCAGTCACTGCCGATCTTTCCCTATCTGGAGATTCGCATCATACAGAGCAAAATTCTGAAGCGAATCGCAAAGATTCTCCGAATGAACTTCCAACAGTGCGACCCGCTGAGGGTGCCCTGCCGCAAGGCTCTTTGAGTCAGAGCGTGTCGTCGTCTGACTCCGCTTCTGCGCAGTCAGTTACTCATCCTGAGCATCCTGATAAATCCACTTGATGTTGTAGTAATTTCTGAGCACACGTTGAACGTAGGTCTTTGTTTCCGCGAGTGGAATAAATTCGATAAAGTACGGTATGTCAGCAAGTTTGTGCCGTCGTTCGACCCATTTATCTACAGCCTGCTCTCCAGCGTTATACGCAGCAACCGCAAAAGCCAGGTTTTTCTGATATCGATTGAGCAAATCTCTCAGATAGCAGGCGCCCGCTAGGGTGTTTGTTGATGGGTTTGTGAGGTCAATTTTTTGCGCATCTTTGAATTCTGGAAGCTGTCTTAAAACCCGATTCGCTGTTGATGGAAGTAGTTGCATGAGTCCAACAGCCCCAACAGGACTCTTCACCGACGGTTGAAACAGGCTTTCTTGTCGCGAAACAGCATAGAGCACATCTATATCTACGGAGCATCGGGCGGCAGCCTGCTGATATTCTCGCTCATAGGGCCGCGGGTAAAAAATAAAATATAAAAACGGCAAGTAGTCGGTATCCCAACCCAATGAATCACGCAGGCGTCCCACAAACGTCATTGCGTTTGCGTGGTCTCCCAAGGCGTGAGTGAGCCAAGCAACCTGATGAGCACGAGGCAAGACATCGGCGTGTAATGTATTTAAGCGAGCAAATGAGGTTCGCAGCGTCGCTGCTTCTGCGCGGACTATAGAAGGAACAAGCTCATCATTGTTCTTTAACAACTGTGTAAATTCATCCGTGCTTTGCTCAGGCTCGAGAGCCCGCAAGAGGGTCACAAAAAGAATGCTTGATTCGAGCGAGGTGTCGAATTGTTTTTGCGATTTCGTTAAATCTTGCGAATCACTTGCGAGTTTTGTGGACGTCAGTGTGCGCGGTGGCACCGACGAAACAATTTGCAGAGGTTTGTCTGAGTCAATATTCAACCAAATCTGGTGAATCTTTCGCCAGTCGTTGAGAAACGCCCGCTTCGCTTGAGTCGATGCCCGGCCCGATTCGCGTGCAAGCAACTGACCTGAAAAGATGTCGTAAATGCTGAGTGGGTCGGTGCGGCCCGATGACAAGAACGAATTTTCACTTGAGGTCATATCACGACTCGCCTGGGTCGTTCTGCCCATCCAATAGAAGGCCATTGAGCGTGTGAAATTATCCTCAGTTTGTTCAATGACTCTCTCAAAAGATTTCTTCGAGCCCTCGAAGTCGCCGTCAAGGAATTGCAATAGACCTCTACGACTGTTGATCCAAACCGGAAATTCTTCTGAGTCAGAGCCTTGCCCCGCGTGCTCAAGTGCACTCAGAAATGCAAGATTCTCGGTCGGATTCAGCATTTCAAAGCCGACACGTCCAATCAAAATCTTTGCCGCATCAACGTAATGCTCCCAAGACTGCAGAGCAGCAGCTTCAGAGAGCGCTTTACGGGCTGTGTAGAATGCGAGTGGATTGTCGTTTTGTTCCCATTGTAGACGGGCCAACCACAATCGCGCGTCAAGTCGAAAAGAGTCGAACTGTTCTTTGTCGATTCCGAATTCTTCAGGCGCGCAGCTGCTTTGGTCGAGATTTGCAATAAGCTCTCCCTGCAGCTGTGCAAAGGATTTTCTGTCTTGTGCAATTCGCGAGCTCTGTGCGGCAGTGTATTGTGCGTATATTAAATCGGCGCTGCATTTCTTCTTTCGTCGCTGGTTTGTTCGTTCCTGTTTGTACTCTGAGATTATCTTTCGCGAGAGCTGACTCGCTTGCGTCCATTGCCTACCATCCAAAAGTCCTTTGAGTTTTTGAATTCGCGCCAACGCTGAATCATTTTTTGCAAATTCACCGTCGGTCGCTGTTTCCTTGCGTTGCGTTGATTGACTGGAACTCCACATCGCCTTCAACCAAGAAGGTGAATTCAGCCCGAGCCGCTTGAAGTGGCTTTCAGATAAAAGTCGAATTCTGTATCCGTTGAGCGACAACAGTGAAGGATCTTCTCGGGCAATTGTCTCCCATCCAGCCGTTTTGCACGCTTTCGCGCATTGCAGATTTTGTAATGCGTTGAATTCAAATTTGGGGTCGCGAGCTGTTGTTGTTGCAGGCGCGTTCTCCACAGCGCCCGACAGTTTAACAACATCTGCTAATGCCATCAGTCTAAGTGCTGAGACGTAAAGTTCAGTGGGTAGAAACTCGGTTGTTAAGACAACCTTTGCTAATTCAGCGGCTTGCGCTGGGCGCGAATCGCGAAGCTCGCGTTCTCCAACGAGCAAGGCTCGCAGCGAAACAATCGATTGAAGATCTGTAGGAGTTGGCGAGCGTCCGGACATTTTGATAACGCGGACGCCAAGCATGCTGGTTTCAAAATCTTCAGCGCGAGCTAGAGATTCCGGTAGCTCGCGAATCAATCGATCACTCAGCGCATAATTTTTTGTTGCTAAAGATGCTGCAGTCTTGAATTGAGTTGGACTCAAATCAACCGCAGCTTTTTTGTCCACCGAGTGAGCACAACCCGCCAGTGCAAAAAGACTGAATCCTGCATTAAGAAACTGCGGGCTGAAAAACCTAAGCGCGTTCTGGTAGATTTTTCGCATGAATATTTCAGGCTTTGGCGGCGCCTGCCTTGGTCAAAATTTGATCAACAAAGGATTCTACTTTTCCAACAAATGGTTTGTGAAAAAGTGCGACGTCTCGCTTCGTTTCAACAAACTTCGTATCAGAACCGTTGGATTCAAGCGTCAGTACGAACTGGCTCTTCCCACCTTTGTCGATTTTGACAAACATTGAGTTTTGTTCCCACGAGACATTTGCGAAAGACGGGACTCCTGCAGCTTGCAATTCTCGTTGCAGAATCGTTTTTGCGTCGTTGCTACTGACGTTTCGGAAAGTCCAGCTCATTGCCATGTGGGAATCCTTTCTGACGAATGCCCAACGATAACAGTTCACAACGTTGTGCGCAAAAGTCAGAAGCCCAAGTCTTTGAGCTTTTCCAGAACCTCAGTGAGTTCGGGAGAAAGATCTTGCTCGGTTGGGGTTTGAACTGTCAGCCGAGCAAATAAGTCGCCCCTTTCTCCACTCGGTTCTTTGACAAAACCGAGTCCTTTTAGGCGGATTTTAATACCACTCTTCATACCCGCTTTTAGATTGGTTTTCTTGATGCCTTGCGGGGTATTGATGCTCACTTGTCCACCCAAAGCGAGAGTGCTGAAGGGAACGGTCACGTCACACTCAACATCGAAGCCACTTCTGTGAAAATCGGGGTGTTCGGCCATTTTGACCTTGAGGTACAGATCACCGCGTTGACCGGTTGGTTTGGTTCCACCTTGCCCTTTCAGGCGGAGAAGTTTGCCATCCTCAACTCCGGCAGGGATCTTGATGCGGGCGTTCACATGTTCGCCGGTTGTAAGGCGCAGTTCGATCTGCCGTTCGCCGCCGTTGTAGACATCAATGAATCCAACGGTCAGCTCACGTTCAACGTCATAGTTGCTGTCGTCGTCGAACGAAGTGTCGAATCCAGGTGGGGCGCGAAAACCAGCGCCCTGCGAGCTTGTGCGAAAGCCTCCGCTCGCATTGCGAAAGGCGTTTCCTCGCGCGCGTCTGCCGCCGCCGATTCCGCCGCCGATTCCGCCGCCGATTCCGCCGCCGGCCATGCCCGAAAACATCGTTTCGAAATCGACATTTCCAAAGCCCATTTCGCGAAAAATGCTGCTGAAGTCGGCTCCTCGAAAGACATCCTCTCGAAATCCGCCGCCTTGCTGGAACGCGCTTTCACCATACATATCGTATTGGCGGCGCTTCTCTTTGTCCGAGAGAATGGCATAGGCCTCAGAGATTTGCTTAAATTTGTCTTCGGCCTGCTTATTTCCGGGGTTCCGGTCGGGATGAAATTGCATGGCGAGCTTGCGATATGCTTTCTTGATTTCGTCTTCGTTGGATGTTTTCGAAATTCCAAGCAATTCGTAATAGTTCATGAATACTCCCTGGCGCCGATCCTTTGTCCAAGGAGAATTTAATCAGCTTTTTGAGGTTGGCAATTCGCGGCAGCCGATTCGTATCTTAAGATTTGCGGATCAAGCCTTCAACGTAGGCAAATTCGTGCTCAGGAACTTCTTCAAGAAGCTCCTCGTCTTCGAAGCCAAAGAACTGAAACCAGTTGATTCCCACAAGTTCCGGTACCTCAGTGCTTCTTTCATCACCATCTTCTGTTTCGTAATATTCAAGGGCTTTCAGAATCACCCCACTGCCCTTCATTTCAAAGTAGTGATAGCCATCGCCATTTGTGTATTGGCCATCGCGGGAATCACCAGTCCAATATTCGCGGCAATGCCAAATCTCATCTGGTCGACGCATAGGTCGCGCCGCGGCCGAATTTGAATATTCATGGGTGAGTGGTTGCGCGCTTTTGGCCATAGTTTTAGTCCTCATGAACATTTCAGTAATTCCTCGCTCATTCAAACTTGCCTGAGAGTACTTCTTCTATTGTTACTTTTGGCTTTGGCAATGCCTTCAGACGTGATTCAAGGGAAAATAGCTGCGAAACCAGGGTTTCGAGAAGCATTTCTCGCTCGGGAGCAGTGATTCGATGGGTTCCCGTTTGCTGACTTAAAAGCAATTCTCCGCGCCTCCGCACATCGGAAATCAGCGGGATCAACGAGCGTGCGTGGTGGTGGCAGTGAGGTGGCTGCAGAGCAGATTCAACATCAACGACAACGTCGCGAGCAATTCGTTCAAAGCGCTTGAGCCGGTTCCCGCGGCCGGCGCGAGCGAATTGCAGAACGGGTTTTTGGCTTATTCGTTTGCTTCGAGGATGAGTGAATTTCAAGATGCTCTGCCAACACAGACCTATATAATAAGCCGCACACATGCCCAAAGTACCAATCATGACCATCCAGGTCACGTTCGTTGCCGACATCGCACTCATTCGCAAGACCTCCTGTCTGCGAGAAGAGCTTCGGATACCCTCGGAAAAACCTGAGCGGACCCGAGTCGGAAATCCAACGGCGGGCGAATTGTTAGGAAATTTTGCTCAGATCAAAGGGATAGATTTCAATTTCACAAAGGTGCTGGGCTATATTCTTTGCTTCCAGGTCTCTGTTTGATTTGATGCTGTAAACATTTTGGTTAATGCGAGCTTTTGCGTTTCTGACAATCAACTGCGCCAGTGAAAGTTCGGTTGTGTTCTTTTCGGGGCCACCACATTTTTCCAGAATTGAATTTGTGCGGCAAACCACAGCAGCAATCATAAAGGTGTCTATGGCGATGTCTGCCAGTCGGCACAATTGCATTTGTTCATCAACAAGCTTTTGCCCGTATTGGCGGATCAGCTTGCTTGCAACGTTGGCCAATGACTTCGCAGAATCAGATAGGCGCAACACTTCTTTTTCGAGCGCAGGATGGAACCCTTCCAGCTTCTCACTGACAACGGTCTGTTTGACTTGTTGAAATGCAAATTCCGAGATCACGCCGATTTTCGAAATCGCGTCATTCAGGCTTTCTAGATTTCGGATACTTTGAATGCTTTGCAGGCTTTGTAGTTCTTTGCCGATCCGTTTGAACTCACTTGCCGGTTCCTTAAGGCCTGTCATCGCCAGGAACATCCTGAGGATTTCGTTTGTTCCTTCAAAAATAATTCCAATTCGACCGTCGCGCAGCCGTCTCTCAAGTCCATAGTCTTTCATGTAACCGTTGCCGCCGTGAATTTGCATTCCCAAATTCAATACGCGCCACGCCGCTTCTGTTCCATAGACTTTACAAATTGCGGCCTCAATTGAGTAATCAATATCACCAGCATCAACCAGTGCGGTTGTGAAGTAAGTCATTGATTCGAGTGCATAGGCGTGCGACATCATTTCTGTGAGCATGTCTTGAATGACGCCAAATTCTGCAATTGAATGTTGGAATGCTTTGCGGTTTTTTGCATAGGTCACCGATTGGTTCAGAACAGCTTTAATTGTTCCCAGTGCTCCACCAGCCAAACCAAGACGACCTTGATTCAGAATTCCCATCGCAATCTTAAAGCCGTCACCCGGTTTGCCTAAAACATTGGCCGCAGGAACAGGCACGTCTTTGAAATAAACCTCAACCGTGCTCGAAGCTTTAATTCCTAATTTTTGTTCTTCTGGACCATGGCTAACTCCACCCATATCTCGGGTTACCATAATCGCCGTAATTTTATCTTCCCCATCAATATTTTCTTTTGCAAATACGGTAAAGAAGTCAGCGAATCCGCCGTTCGTAATCCAAAGTTTTGATCCATTCAGAACGTAGGAATCGCCATCGCGGACAAGCCGAGCTTTAATTCCTGCAGCATCTGATCCCGCTGTGGGTTCAGTCAGAGCAAACGCTGCTATCATTTCGCCAGTTGCGAGACGTGGCATGAATTTTTTCTTCTGTTCGTCGGTTCCATAAAGATATAAACCTTTGAGGCCAATCGACTGATGCGCTCCAACAGTCAAAGTCACGCAGCTCTCATGCTTATTCATGAGCTCGAGTGTGCGTGTGTAAAGCGTTTGCGTAAATTCAGAACCGCCATAAACTTCGGGAATGATCAGACCAAACAAGCCCATTTCTTTGAGCCCTTGCAGCACGTGCTCAGGGAGCTTCTTTTCATCGTCGAGTTTCATCGCGTCAACGTTGTCTTTTAACCAATCACCAACAGATTGGGATACGAGACGGAATTCTTCTTCACGGTTGGTATTAAAAAATGGAAAATGATGAAGCAGCGATTCCTGAATAGTGCCGTTGAAAACATTTTTCATGAAGCTGGTTTTTGTGCCACCCATGAGTCCGACTCCTTGCCTATTTACAAAACTTCTCTTCCGATTCTACCACCCCTCTCCCTCGCCGAAGCAAATCATAATACCGAGACCGTGGCGCTATTGACGTGCCAAACCTTTGGGGATGATGCGAGGCGCCACCTGTGGCCAGGTGATACACTGCTTAGGTAACAGTGGGAGGCATATCATCATGTCCATGTTTAAATTGAATGAAGAAAATCAGGCTCTTTTTGATCTCGCACGCGATTTTGCAAATAAGGAAGTTTGGCCAAAAGCACGCGAACTCGATGAGACTGCGCGATTTCCGTTGGAACTGTTTGCAAAGGCGCATCAACTTGGTCTGCTCAATGCATTTGTTCCGGAGTCGGTTGGTGGTCTTGGTTTGGGTGTCTTCGGGCACGCGCTGATCGGTGAAGCTCTTTCGATGGGCAGTGCTGGCTTCTGCACAGCGGCGCTTGCCAATGAATTGGCTGGAGTGCCGGTTATTTTAGGTGGGAATGAAGCAATTTACAAAGAATTCCTGGCTCCAATGGTTGAAGAGCCCCAGATGGCTGCTTACTGCGTCACCGAACCTGGCGCTGGGTCGGATGTTGCGGGAATCAAAACGACGGCTCGTAAGGCCGCCGACAAATTTATTATCAATGGCTCAAAAATGTGGATCACAAATGCAGGTCACGCGAAGTGGTTTTTTGTTCTCGCAAAAACAGATCCTGCTGCAGGACACAAGGGAATGACTGGTTTTGTTGTGCCAGCGAACACGCCAGGAGTCATTCTCGGAAAAAAAGAAGACAACATGGGTCAGCGGTGTTCTGACACACGCGGCGTGACTTTTGAGAATGTTGAAGTGCCTGCTCGTTACATGCTTGGAAAAGAAGGCGATGGTTTCCGCCTGGCCATGGGTGCATTCGACCGCACGCGCCCGGTTGTTGCCAGTGGTGCAGTTGGTCTTGCCGAGCGAGCCATGATGTGTGCCATTGATTATGCAAAACAGCGAACAACGTTTGGCAAACCAATTGCCGAACACCAAGCGGTTGCGTTCATGATCGCTGAAATGGCTCGTGATATTGAGGCGAGCCGGCTGTTGGTCTGGAAGGCCGCGAGCGAAATCGACGCAGGCCAGCGCAATACCTTTACCGCGTCTATCGCCAAACTTCTTGCTTCTGATTCTTGCATGCGGATTACCACAGATGCTGTGCAAATTTTTGGTGGTTATGGCTACAACCGTGAGTATCCCGTCGAGATGCTCATGCGAGATGCGAAAATCTTCCAGATTTATGAGGGAACTTCGCAAATTCAGCGAATGATTGTCGCGCGCCATTTACTAGAGCATTGATCCTGGAGTAAGCCGACTCCCCGGTGTTACTTCCATTGCTGCGAGAGTGGAGTTTGTCATGTCTGTGCGCCAGAAACCCCTGAAAATCGGGTTAGTTGTTTGCCGTTTCAATGAACTTGTCACCCGTCGGCTTGCCGAGGGGGCGCACGCCTTGTTGAAAAGGCGTGGAATCAAGCTCGAGCAAATCGTTGAACTCGAGGTTCCAGGAGCGTTTGAATCACCGCTCGCAGCTCAATGGCTTGTTGAGACCCACAAAGTGGATGGGGTCGTGGTTTTGGGCGCGGTCGTGCGCGGCTCAACGAGTCATTATGACTACGTGTGTTCAACGGCGTCCAGCGGTTTGATGAACGTCCAGTTGGCAAAGTCGGTTCCGGTTGGTTTCGGAATCTTGACCTGCGATACCATGGAGCAAGCCCTTGATCGTGCCGGAGGAAAATCCGGAAACAAGGGCGCCGAGACAGCGGAAACGGTCCTTGAAATGATTGAAATGAAGAGCCATCTGCAGCAGCCAGGGAGCATTGAATGATTTCGCCACTGAGCCGTTCGGCGATGGCTTTGAAACCAAACCAGCTCCGCGATGCACGACGATTCGCAGTTCAGCTTGTATACCAAGTTGAAGCGGCACAGCAGCCCTTTCTTTCCGATTCGCTGTTCAGCGCATTTTTTCAACAAAATGAGGTGCTGAGCGAACTTCATGATTTCGTCCGACTGCTTACGACATTGGTTGTCGAGCGGCGGGAGTCCATCGATCAACTCATTGAAAAACATGCTCTGAACTGGAAACTCACGCGAATTGCCAGGGTTGACTTGGCAATACTCCGAATTTGCACTGCAGAATTGCTGACGCGCACAGAGGTTTCGAAGGATGTTATCATCAATGAAGGTGTTGAACTTGGAAAACAGTTCGGCTCAACCGCGTCCGGTGGATTCATCAATGGGGTTCTGGACAGTTTGGCGCGATCAGTAACCACCGACGTTCGCGACTCCGGGACAGGACAATTCGCACCCAAGGGGTAAAACAAAGGTGCAGCGCGAACTCTATTTGTTCAAAACTGAGCACAGACTCAACATGTTCCTCAGAGAGCTTTCTCGCGATGGGGAGCTGCCTGATTCAGTGCTTGGTCTAGGGTTTTTCGCGAGCCAGTCGACAACCTCCGACCCAAGCGCGCCTGGGGTCGATTTCAACGTCTCTCCTCTTTTCCTCAAAGAGAGCTTAATGCGGGCGATGGCGCGCGAAGCACTTCTCCCTATTTCGCCCGACCCGATTTTTCTCGGCGCGGCCGATTTTGCTAGTGATAGTGGGCGCTTGAGAATTCTGCGTCGGCGTCCCGAAGTGGTTGACGTGCGCTCTATCCGGCGATGGATTTTGTCTGGTGTTCACCCCTATTTTGGAACTCTCAATTCCACTCATTCTGCACCAGGGTGTTTGAGAGAAATTTCAGAGGCTCAAGGGATCTCGGATGCAGTCTCTGTGATGCTTCGCGAAATGTTTCGCAGAGTATTGAACTTACGAGCATCGACGGTTGTTCTCGCACCCGACACAGAAATGCTCGAAAATTTCTTTTCTGCACTCGCGCGCTGGCGGCTTTCTCACGGCAATTTTATTCGCTTGCGCGATTATTTGCGCTTGCGTCCAAGCGATCGTATTGAACTCATTCTTCGCGAAATATTGGTGTGGCTCGTTGAGGAAAGTCTCAATGATAGGGTAACGGTTCTGTGCAGAACGATGGTTGAGCATGAACAGCTCATTTTGGCCTCCCGCTATATATTGAGAAACACAGCAATTTCTCAGCCAATTCAGTTCCGCCTTTAGTTTTCGTAGAAGTATTCAAGACGTCAGAAATCCTGCCGAATGTGCAAATAGGAGGCAGGGAGCGCTCTTCGATTTGCAGTAAAGTCTTTTGACAATCTGCCGAAGGTCATGCGCTTCACATGTTAGGAAAGGAGGTGAGCTGTGCGGGGCATTCAAATCATGTGCGTGTCGCCACTAGGCGCCGCCACGGAAAGCGATGACTTGGTTAAGGATCTTGAAAACTGGTTTGCGGACCATCAACAAATGTGTCGGTTAATGACAACCTCGCTCCCAGGCGAGGCTCGCGAAGTTGCGTCGGACCTAGACCGACTCCGTGCTTCAGTGGACTCTGGTCAGCGTTTGTTGGGACGACTCAAAAACTCCTTTCGGCACGCGACCCCAAGCCAAAGCCATTCTCTCCGGCAAAACTCAAGCATCCCGCTATCGGGAATGAATCGCTTTGATGAGGCTCGACCGCTGTCAGCGGTGAACCAGAGTTCAGCCGCATCAGCAACATCGCACCGTCCTACTCACACGCAGTCGGTGCCTGGGGGTCAGACATCCGCTGCAATTATGGGTCTAACTCCCGTCGCAGCGGCAGAATCCCCGCGGGTCTTGCCAAGTCGAACGTACCTAAAAAAATCGGGCAGCGGATCGTAATTTTGCTGCTGTTTTCAGCCGAGGTCACGCGGGCCTTGTGTTTTTTCCAAGCCGTCTTCACAGAGATTCAAGCACGCGCAGTGCGATTCTCGGGAGACGGCTTTTTTGTTGATGCGTATTTTGTCTTTATCAAGCTTAGTCGTGCTTAGCCTCGCTCTTTTTCGAGTAGCACATCATTGGCTAGGCATGACTGATCAAAGATCAGCAACTGTTATCCCTGCAGTGTCCAACCGCGCAGTGCGTTGGTTATCCGATGGTCGCCTTCTCGTTCCTAAGCCCCTTTTGGCGTTTGACCCCAAAGCGGTCGCTTTGCAGGACGCAATTCTCATGGTTCAGAAGACATCCTCCGGGCAGCGTTGCATCTATGGTCTTTTTCGCCTCGGTAAAGAACTTCCGGACGCCGTTGTTCTGAAGGGAGAACAAGTCTCAAGGCAGTCTCGCCTGCGTGCGTGGGCGTTGGCTCAGGGAGAAGCTGTCAGCTGGAGCGCAGAGCTTTTGCGGCAACTCCAATCCGCTCCTTCCACCTCTTCACAAATCTGGCAGAGTTGTAGAACGTGGATCCTGAACAAACACAACGGATCAGTTATTGAAATTGCCAGCCGAGCTTCACGACATTTCTTTCGATCCTCTGAATTTTCAGAAATCGTCGCCATCAAACCGACTCCTCTAATACGCATTAGGGCAGATGTCATAAACAAAGGATGGTGGATTGAGGGAATCACGCAATCACATGAGTTTCTAGCGCGCAGTGCACTGAACGGAATCGAGCAGCGAATTCGAATTAAATTTAGCCCAAATAGCACACACAAGCGTGCGGAATTTGAATCCCTGCCAAGAAAGCAACTGAAACTCGTCAAACCATTTGCCCTTCCTGGTTGGGATTGAGCTCTGATGCGTGGTTTGTTACCGTATTGAAAATATTTAGCCTGCCAGAGGAGCAGTGATGACAACCCAATGCGTTCACATTTCTAACCTCCAAGCCGGTATTGCTGCCATCGAAATTTCCCGGCCCGAAGCACTCAACGCGCTTAATTCTGAAGTCCTGACTCAACTCATCACTTCAATTCAAAAGCTTCAAAAAGAAGATGATCTCAGCGTTATTATTTTGCGAACTTCTGGCGACAAGTCATTTGTTGCCGGTGCAGATATCAAAGAAATGCTCAACTATTCATCTCAGCAAGCGTATGAGTTTTCGAAGCAAGGACAAAATGTCTTCACTGCACTGTCAGACCTTCCTCAAGTCGTTATCGCACAGATCCAGGGATTTGCGTTGGGAGGAGGCCTTGAACTCGCGCTCGCCGCCGATTTTATGATTGCTTCGCAAAAGGCTAAATTTGGTCTTCCGGAAGTTGGTCTCGGATTGATTCCAGGGTTTGGTGGCACACAGCGTCTCGTTCAGCGAATGGGATATTCACGTGCTTTGGAATGGATGACTTCTGCAGAACGGTATAGCGCAGATGCAGCATTTCAACTGGGCTTGCTCAATCGTGTAGTTGAGCACGACCAACTTTCGAGTGCAGTTGAAACTGTTGCGAATTCAATTGCAGCTCAAGGGCCCTCTGCAGTTCGTGCTGCGAAAAAAGCAGCGCTTGCTGCCCTTTCTGCAACGGGCCAGCTTGGCTTTGAATTCGAAGCGCAGCTATTTTCTCAGCGTTTTTCTGGAAGTGAGGCTCGAGAGGGGCTGGCAGCCTTCGTTGAAAAGAGAAAGCCTGAATTTCGCTCCGTTCGCCAAGCTTAAGGAAAAATCATGATCCCCACATTTGGTCAGGCAGGCACACAGAGTGAAAAAGTGACACTCGAACTGCGCCGCAAGAGCGGAGAAATTCTTAAAACTCTGCTGCTGCGCAAAGGAGTTAATCTTTGGGTTGCCTTGCGACGATTTGGTATTCCCGTTGGTGCATCTTGTTCTGGTGTGGGAGTTTGCGGAAAATGCGCTGTTCGAAACCTAGGCGGACAAGGAATTGAGCTCACACCGCGCACGGAGCTTGAAGAACAAACGCTCAGTCGGCAAGGTCTTGCTTCTGATTTAAGGTTGGCTTGTTTGTGTCGAGTGAACGCGGATACAGCGATTCAAGCAGATTATTGGTGAGCAAACTTCACGAAGATTTGCGACCTAAGTTGCCATGCAAATCATCGCTCGTATTTTGGGTTGCTTTAGGCATTGTAGCAACCAGCTTCTTAAACTCGTGATAAACCTGACTCTCGGTTGGAGAAAGTTGTCTGCGTCGCAGGTCGCGATGAAGCATCAAATGCAGAACTTCGAGCCCCTTTTTAACAACATAGAGAACATTAGGCTGAAAGTTTTTATGATTTTCTAGAAAATCCTTGGTGTACACGCCAACAAGCCAAACTCCAACATCAATAATCGCTGAGCGATAGTCGTTAGCTTCTTCTTGTTTTTGAGCCTGAACCGCATTCGAGAGCAAACCTGAAATGGTTTCGAAATCACGTTCACTTTGAAAGGCAAGTGGTTCATCTTGTCTGGGTTGACCAAAAAGCTTTAATGCCAATGAAATGCGTTCGCTCGAGTTGCGATAGATTTCTTTAATAGTTCTTTTTTTATCAGCAGCTGACGTCATGCATCCCTCTTATCTTGGTCAGACGGCCGCTTGAATCGGTTCATCGCCTGATGACTCGATCTCTTCGGGTTCATGTTCGACTGAGGAATCATTCGTTGTCAGATAGGAAACTCGCCCTTCAATTCGGGCACCGTCCTCAACAACCAAACGCTTTGCAGAAAGATCACCATAGACTCGAGCGGTCGGGCTGAGTCGAAGAAGGTCCGACGCACGCAAATTACCGTCAATTCGTCCGTTAAAAAGAACAACAACTCCGTTGAGATCGCCTGTAATGACAGCTGATTCCTCAACCGTTAGAATCCCATCACAGATCACCGAACCGTCGACGTGTCCGCCCACGCGAGATTCTCCCTGCAGAAACATTTTGCCCTGGAAACTGCAGCCATCGGCAAGCATTGAGATACCACGCGACTTTACTCTTACCGTGGGTGTCTCGACTTGTCGATTATTTGTGTTCTCGCCTGGGGCTTTCTTTGAAAACACGCTCGACTCCTGCAAAATAGAACTCAGGCCTCGATGACGGATCATCATCCCAAGTTTACCGTCCTTGCAGCAGTTCAAAGGGGAAAGAAGTGTCTCAAGACAATCGCGTGACACCTGTAAGATCTGCCCTGATCCCTGATGTGGATTGGATTGAACGTTCGCTCAGTTTGCAGCCTGTTCAATTGTATCGTCTGCGCGCCATCGAACGGATGTACGGAACAACCCGGCGCATGCTCGATCGTTGTGGATGCCAAAATGAATCCCGATATCCTTCACCCTCTCAGCGCTCATCAATTTGGTTTGGCTTGTTGCCAGCCTCGCTCGCGCCGCAGGTTGTATTATCTTCCACCTGCAGTTTGCTCGACCGAGCTTGGCTGGTGCTTGCGTGCGACGGCGGCCCGTTTGCATGGGCTGAAATTTGGGAGATTAGCGGTGATTTTGGCAGCGCCTCTGGCCTCTTTGATCTCTCCTTTTCTGAGCCAAGATCACTTGAAAAATGGGAATTTATTGCTGGGAATGAAATTTTCTTTCGAGTTTGCCATGGCCAGCAAAATTCATCTTCCGCAGCCGTACTCAAACTCAGAACTGCGGTTGTCAAAGAGGTTATTCAAAGAAACCCTAGCTTTAGCCATGTGAATCTTTCTTTGCTGTTTACAGAGTCTGAGGAGCCAGAGGCAAGGCCATTCTTGGCTTCGGGTTGGCCCGAGAATCTCGAAGTCGAACCCCTTCGCAAGCGTTATGTCCCATACTGGCAGAGTGGTGACATGGCGTATCGTTTGTTTAAGACCTACACTATTGTACGAAAGGACACCTGAAGGTCTGCTGGAAAGGCAGAGCTTTGCGGTGAGAGTGTCACAACATGGCAAGCGAAATGCATAAGAAAACCTCCCAGAAGCAATTGATCCTTCGGTTGGTGACGGGAATTTCATGTTTGAGTGCAGGTCTTCTGATTCAGGCCTTTGAGACAAGTCCGAAGGCCACCACGTCGTCTGACTCAGCAATTACAGGCGCCAAAAGTGGACCTGAAGAAGGTGCAAACGATCCAAATTCGGAAAATGCATCGCAGAGAATAGGCGGATCATTTCAGAACCAAGGATATAAGGATCCACGAGAAGAGCTCACTAACGAGCGTCACGCATTCAAGACTCCTTTTGGACAATTGCAGTGGCGCGATATCGAGCGCCGGATGACCTACCGCGATAAAACAGCTTTCGTAAGCTCCAATGGCTTTAATTTGAAGCTCACGATTCAACCCGAGCTTCAAACTGCATTGGAAAAAACTCTTGTTTCGCAAAGGAACATTGCAGGAGCAGTTGTGATTCTCGAGTCGCGCACGGGTCGTGTCTTGGCAATGGCCGAGACAAGAGCCGATTCGCGCAGTCCTCTCGTTGGCGAAGAATCGATCTTAGTTGCGGCTCGAGCACCCGCTGCGAGTCTCATGAAAATCGTCACGGCAACCGCTAGCATCGAGAAGAACAATCTCGACCCTGATCAGGAAATTCCTTTTCAAGGCGGGTGTGGCTCCTTGCGTAATCGGAATTGGCTGCGCGACCCTCAATCAGACCGCCAAAGGATGAGTTTCTCGCACGCGTTCGGGATCAGCTGCAATACCGTATTCGCTCGACTTGCGCTTTATGAAACAGGCCTCGCAACGCTGAAACAGTACGCTGAAAAATATATGTTTAACCGGCCAATTCCAAGCGATTTTCGAATTGAAACAAGTGCTGCACTCATGCCGGCACTCGAAATGGCAACCGCTCTTGAAGTTGGTGAAGCTGGTGCAGGTTTTGGTTCAAGCAAGCTCTCTCCCGTGCATGCGGCAATGCTTTCAGCAGCTTCAGGAAATGCAGGAGTTTTAATGGCTCCGTACCTTGTTGATGCCGCATTTGATGCGACAGGCAAGCAAGTTTATGCGGGCGCACCCCTAGAGATCTCTCGCATCTTTTCAAAGAAAACCGCCGATAAAATGCAACGCCTCATGCAAGAGACAATCCTCTCTGGAACAAGTCGAAGGTATTTTCGGCGCAAAGGAACAGCAGGCGATCGTTTCGAAATTGGAGGAAAGACTGGAACACTTTCTGATGCGGAAGAACGCGGAACACTTTATACTTGGTTCAGTGGAGTTGCGCCTCTTGAGTCACCTCAAAATGTCGCAATTGGCACTGTTGTTGCAAGTCCCAAAAACTGGGTTGTACGCGCAAGTTCGCTGGCGCAAATCAGCCTTGCACAGTACCTGAAGATTGATCGCAAAGAACGCGTAAAATTCGAAAAAATTAGTCAGTAATTGGGGCGGCTTTTGCAGCGCATCCTGGAGTGAGCATGGCCGGTCTTTCGTTCGTAGATATTGTCTTCCCGCAATTCACTGGGCCCCACTGGCAAGGAGGGGTTTCGCTCTTTCGTTCAGGAAGTGTGACAAAACTCTCTTTCTATGGCGAGCTTGTCAGCGCCCGCGTACGCGCTGGAATTGGAGAAAACTACGATGTTCGCTTGAAGCTGCACGCACAAGGCAAGGGCGTCCAGTGGATGGAATGCACTTGTCAGGCAAATCGACGCAAGGGTGAAAAGTGTTCGCACATTGCCGCGCTCTGTTTGGTCTTGGATCAAGAACGGCCTGAAGCGCTGGAAAAGTTTGGTTTGTCTGGCAATGGAGCGGACAAGTATCTTTTCAAAAAAGAATCAACTTTCGAACATGTCCTTTTATCGGAATCCACTCCCGAGCAGTCTTCTCTGTTGGCAGACGCTCAGAAAACTGCGTCTGGCGATGCATCGCGCGGTCTCGGAATTATTCTAACCGAGGGCAAGGCTCGGATCACAGATTCAACATGGAAAGAAGAGGACTACAGTCTTCAGTTGACCATTGAGTATGGTCAGAAAAAGGCACTCACCTATAATCTTGGAGTGGATGATGCACTTCGAGTTCTCACGTCGCCCGAGGTCAAAGCGCAGCTTCCTAAGAAAATTGCTTCAATTGTCAGTGCTCAACTCTCTGCGGAGCGAATTTTTGATTGTCGCAAACACGGTGCTTCTGGAATTCAAATCTATCGGACAGTTTCAATTCGCGACTCAATTGGGCGCGTCAGAAAAGTCATAGAGCTCGACTCAGCTCCGATTCGCAGCGTCGGACGACTCGGCGTTTATCTGCCAAAATCAGGGTTGATTTTATATCAAGACAAAATGTCTCCGGCGCAAATGGCTCGATGGGATGAATATCCGCGAATCGCAACCCTTGAAAGCGACACGGCTGCATCGCTATTGGAAACAAATTTTGAGCGCCTTCGCGAGACTGCTCAAGTGAAAGTCGCAACCGAATTGGCAAAGGTTAAGGTTTTCTCAAAATTCACTATTCCCGAGTTGAAGCTCAAGACCACCCACGACGGATCGTTTTTCGTTGAACCTACATTCCGCGGTTTGCTCCCTGAGACAGCCGATGCCAAGCCGAGCGACGGATCAACAAATCTAAGTTCGGACATTAATTCTGAAGCTTCCGTGGCAGCGCTCGCGCATTCCAATTTACTTGTTTCAATCCTCCGCGCCCGCGCAGAGGGCCGTAAATTTCTGAATACAAAACAGGGTTGGCTGAAACTCCCTGAAGAGTTGGACTGGCTTGCCCAGCGCGTTCAATCCGATGGGCGTGTCAAGCTCACCACTCTCGAATTGATAAAATTTCGAGAACAATTTGCTTCAGAAAGCGAAATTGTAGGAACCGGCGATGTTGTTGCGCGCCTGCGCTCTGGTTTGCTCGGCATGAATGATATCGAAATGCCAAGCCTAGCCAAAACCCAGTTGAATCTTCGACCCTATCAAAAAGACGGATTTAAATGGCTCTGGTGGTTGTATTCAAATGGTCTGGGCGGACTTCTTGCAGATGAAATGGGCCTCGGTAAAACCCACCAGACAATGGCTCTGTTGTCTGCTGTCTCTCAACGAGAACCAAACAAATTGAGTCTTGTCGTTTGTCCAACAAGTGTCATCGATCATTGGTTGGACAAGCTATCTCAGTTCGTCCCCGATGTGCGTGTGGTTTGTTACCATGGCGCCGAGCGCAAGCACGATGCACTGCGCCGCCCCAATCAGCATACTGTGCTTGTCACAAGTTACGGGATCCTGATGCGTGACTTTGAATTCTTAATGCGCTGTCCAACCGAATTGGTTATTCTCGACGAAGCGCATCTTGTGAAGAATCAATCGACTCGCACCTATCGCGCGGCAGTGCGGATAGGCAGTCGGATGCGATTGTGTTTAACCGGTACTCCACTTGAAAATGACCTTCTCGAGCTCAAGAACCTTTTTGACTATATTGCTCCGAATTATCTTGGCACGGACTCTGAATTTAAGAAGAAATATATGTCCGATAAGCGATCAACCGCCATGGCCGATCTCGAGCTTCAGCGGCTGATCCATCCATTTAAACTGCGCCGCAATAAGCGCGATGTATTGACCGATCTTCCCGACAAGGTTGAAGACATTCGCCATTGCAACCTGAACAAACGGCAAGTGGAGCTCTACAATGAGGCGCTCTCGCTGCGGGGGCGTGAATTGGTCGAGGCACTTGAAAGTGAACAGGGGCCAATCCCCTATGTTCACATTTTCTCGGTAATCTCATTTTTAAAGCAAATTTGTAATGATCCCGGAATGTTAGATTCTCGTTATGAATCAGTCGGCAGTGGCAAACTCGCGTTGTTTGATGAAATTTTGAGTGAAGCGCTCGCCAGCGATCAAAAAGTTGTGGTGTTTTCGCAGTACGCTAAAATGATCAATCGCCTCAGCGAGCGTCTCGACCAGCGGGGCGTCAAACACGTTGTCCTCACCGGACAGTCGACCCAGCGTGGCCTTATCGTAAAACAGTTCCAGGAAGACCCTGAAATTAAGGTTTTTCTTGGGTCGCTGCTGGCGGGCGGCACGGGTATCGACTTAACCGCAGCAAACGTCGTCATTCACTTCGATCGTTGGTGGAATGCCGCCAAAGAAAACCAGGCCACCGACCGCATTCACCGCATCGGTCAGCAGAAGAACGTCCAGGTTTACAAACTCGTGACCAAAGGGACCCTTGAAGAGCGAATCGATGAAATTATCAATCGCAAGAAACTAATATTTGAGCGATTTGTTGAAGAAGATGCTGAGATCTTCAAAAATCTCTCGCGCGAAGATCTGCTCAAACTTCTCGCACCTGCAAGCGAGGGAGATGCCATGGAAACGGTCGAAGACAATGAGCCAGGCTCCATCGATGCCTTGGTTCAAGAGGGCGTTATTGAGTCGCATCAAATCTGAGTCAAACCTTCGTGGATCTCTTGCTGAACTGACGGCTCGGGGTTAAAACCAGCCGTCTTTGAAACCATTCGCTTTCCAAGAGGTCATCATCATGAGCGTCAATCCTTGGCACCCGTGGCATTCCGTTGCCGTTGGCAAGAAAGCACCCTCCATCGTCCATGCAATTATCGAAATCCCACGCGGCTCGAAGAGCAAATACGAAATCGACAAAGAATCCGGCATGCTTTTTATGGACCGCGTTATGTCGAGTTCAGTTGTCTATCCCACGAACTACGGCTTCATTCCGCAAACCTATTGCGATGATGGTGATGCTCTTGACGTGTTGGTTCTTGGCCAAGAACCTGCAGTGCCACTCTGCATAATGAACGCGCGAGTCGTTGGTTGTTTGAAGGTTATCGACGGTGGCGAGGAAGACGACAAAGTTATTGCTGTTCATTCCGACGATCCCCAGTTTAAGCACATCACTGATCTCAGCGAAGTGAATCCGCATGTCTTGAAAGAGATCGAGCAATTCTTCCGTTCGTACAAAGCCCTCGAGAAAAAAGTCGTTGAAGTCGGCGCGTGGTTGCATCGCGCCGATGCTGAAAAGATTGTTGAAAAAGCGTGCGACTTCTACAGAGCTAACCTGAATAAATTGGTTGGTAAATAAAGGAAAAAGAACGTGGCGTCACAAACTCCTCTCAAGCGCACTCCGCTCAATGAAGAGCACCGCCGCCTTGGTGCGCGCATGGTTGACTTTGGTGGTTGGGACATGCCTGTTCAATATTCGGGCGTACTTGACGAACACAAGATCGTTCGCACCAGCGTTGGACTTTTCGATGTAAGCCATATGGGCGAACTGATGGTCTCGGGCCGCGGTGCTAACGATTTTCTTCAGCGCATGACCACCAATGACGTCACTAAAATTGCCATTGGACAGGCGCAGTATTCGGCGCTTTGCAAGGACGATGGTCGCGTGATCGATGACATCATTGTCTATCGCCGGGGTATCGATAGTTTTCTGGTCTGCGTAAATGCTTCAAACGCAGAAAAAGATGAGCAATGGTTGCGAGCTCACCTACCCTCCTCGGGTGTTGTTCTCGAAAATCAGTCTGCTGAATATGCGCAGATTGCTGTGCAGGGCCCGAAAGCTCGCGAACTTGTTCAGCAGTTTGTTGACATCAACATCGCTGGCCTTAAGTACTATTGGTTTGCTGAGGGCAAGGTCCTCGGACAACCCTCCATCATTGCTCGCACCGGTTATACGGGTGAATTGGGATACGAGCTTTATGTTCCTGCACAGCACTCGCCGCGTATTTGGGCCGCTCTCGTCGAGGGTGCGCAAAAATTTGGTGGAAAGCCCTGCGGACTTGGAGCGCGCGACACCCTTCGCTTGGAAATGGGTTATCTCCTCTACGGAAATGACATGGACGAAAGTATCAACGCGCTTGAGTGCGGTTTGGGCTGGGTCACCAAATTTGCCAAGGGCGAATTTATTGGCTCTACAGCGCTTGCTGAGCAAAAGGAACGTGGACTTTCTCGCCAGCTTGTCGGAATACAAATGCTCGACAAAGCAATTGCCCGGCACGGTTACAAAATTTTCTCGGCGCTCGAAGGTGGGCGCGAACTCGGCTGGGTCACCAGCGGCACGGTGGCACCATCGCTCAATTTGAACGTTGGTATGGCGTATGTCGCTCCTGAGTTTTCTCCGGTCGGAAGCGAAATTTTTGTCGAAATTCGCAACGAGCGCAAACGAGCCTTGGTGGTCAAAAAGCCTTTTTACACAAACGGAACGGCACAACTTTAATTATCGGGAGTGTTCCTCATGAACAATTATCCAAAGGAACTTCATTATACAAAAGAGCATGAGTGGATTCGCGTCGACGGAACTGATGGCGTTGTCGGCATTACCTCATTTGCGATTGAGCAATTGGGTGATGTTGTGCACCTTGAGTTGCCAAAGGTGGGCAGTAAATTCAAAGCTGGCGAATCATTCGGAACAATTGAATCAACCAAAACCGTATCCGATTTGTACATGCCTGCAGCGGGTACTGTGACAGAAGTCAATACATCCTTAACGCAGGCACCAGAGGACATCGCACAAGATCCTCATGGTAAAAATTGGCTTATCAAAGTCTCTCTTGAGGGGACGCCCGGAAATCTGATGACCTCGGATCAGTACATGAAGTACATCGCTGAAGAAGCGAATCACTGATAGCCACTGAGGGGCGTCTGAGTGACGCCCTTTTGATTTTTATCAACAATGAACGAGAGCGTGATCATGACTGTTCAACATCGTTTTCTTCCCACAACTCCCGCCGATCGAGCGGATCTTCTGAAGGCTTGTGGTGCGAATTCTATTGAGGATTTGCTTATTGGAATTCCAGCCAACGTGCGTTTCAACGGTGTGCTCCCAAGCGGTCCGGCACAGTCTGAGCTGGAAATTCGTCGGCGGATCAGAACATTGATGAAGGATGGTCGTTATGCAAAGAATGCGCTGAGCTTTATCGGTGCCGGCATCTACGATCACATGTGTCCATCGGCGGTCAATCAGCTGACCCTACGCGGCGAATTCCTCACGTCATACACGCCCTACCAACCCGAACTATCGCAAGGCACGTTGCAGGCGCTGTTCGAGTTTCAAACGATGGTCGCCGAGCTTTTTGGAATGGAAGTTTCGAATGCGTCTCACTACGACGGGTCAACCTCACTTGCTGAGGCCGCACTGATGGCGATGCGTTTGAACAAAGATAAAAAACGCCTGCTTGTCTCCTCTTCTGTTCATCCCGAGTATGTTCAGGTCCTCAAAACCTATCTTGCAAATCTTGGGGTTGAGATTTCCTTCGTTCCTCTTGAAGAAGGAGTTACTTCGCTCAATTCTTTGAAGAGCCTCGTCACTGACGAAGTGATGGCGGTGATTATTCAGAGCCCGAATTTCTACGGCTGTGTTGAAGATCTTGAATCTCTTGCGGCGGCGGCCAAAGCCAAAGGTGCATTGTTTATCGTCAGCACCCCTGAAACACTCAGCCTCGCGGTTCTGCCGTCTCCTGGTGATTGCGGAGCAGATATTGCAACAGGTGAAGGTCAGAGCTTCGGTGTTCCGCAAAGCTTCGGCGGCCCATTCGTTGGATTGTTTACTTCAAAGATGGAGTTTGTTCGACAAATGCCCGGCCGGCTTTGCGGTGAAACCGTTGATGCTCAAGGCCGTCGCTCGTATACACTGACACTTTCAACCCGTGAGCAGCACATTCGCCGCGACAAAGCGACCTCAAACATCTGCACCAATCAAAATCTCATCGCCCTGTGGGCAACAATTTGGCTCACGATGATTGGTAAAGAGGGTTTTCACGAGCTTGCAGTGCAGAACCTGTCCAAGACCGAATATGCGAAGGAAGCACTTGTCGCGACTGGAAAAGCAAAACTTCGTTTTGCAAAGCAGTCCACTTTCAATGAGTTTGTTGTTGACCTGAAAGGTTCAGCACAAGACTTCTTTGAAAAAGCTGCGGCGCGTGGTGTTGCTCCTGGTGTAGCGCTCAGCCGCTTTGACGGCAAAGACACCACCGGATTGCTCGTGTGTGTCACAGAGAAGAAGTCACGCGAAGATATCGACACCCTTGCGCAGTTGTTGCGTGAATTGGCCTGAGGAGATTCATCATGGACTTTTTGAAAAAAAGCACAGGTCATGCGGTCGTTCTTGAGGAACCACCAAGTTTTGAAAACTCGCGTCCCGGGGCTGTCGGAACCGATCTTCCTTCTCTTGATGTTCCTCGAATTGACCCTCAGAAAATTTATAAAAAGACTCGTTCCAAAAAAGCGCGTCTTCCAGAATTGAGCGAGCCAGAAGTGATGCGCCACTTCACTCGCATGTCGACGTGGAATTATGCAATCGACTTAGGAATCTATCCGCTTGGCTCATGTACGATGAAGTACAATCCTCGTTTAAACGAGGAAATTGCGCGCAGTGGTGAACTCAGCGAAGCGCATCCCTATGATCCTATTGCATGGAGTCAGGGGCATTTGCGGGTCATGTGGGAACTCACCGAAGATCTCAAAGGCGTCACTGGAATGCCTGGAGTTTCTCTTCAGCCCGCTGCTGGTGCACATGGAGAACTCACCGGATTAATGCTCGTTGCTGCTTACCACAAAGCCAAAGGTCGCCAGCGAAAAACAATTCTCACAGCAGACACGGCGCATGGAACCAACCCTGCGTCGGCGGCACTTGCAGGTTTCCAAATCGTTCAAATTGCGACAGGCGAGGACGGTGTGATTCATCCTGAAGCTCTCGCTGCGGTGTTGAATGATGATATTGCCGCGCTGATGACAACAAACCCAAATACGCTCGGAATTTTTGAAAAGAATATTCAAACAATTGCCGACATGTTGCATGAGCGAGACGCGCTTCTTTACATCGATGGCGCGAATCTCAATGCGGTTCTTGGACTCAGTCGCCCTGGCGATTTCGGCGCAGATGTCATCCAGTTCAATTTGCACAAAACATTTTCCACTCCTCACGGCGGCGGCGGACCAGGTTCAGGTCCTATTGCAGTTTCTGAGCGTTTAGTTCCTTTTCTCCCAATTCCGCGCCTTGAGAAAAAGGGTGAGCAGATTGTCTTGGTTGATGACACTCCACAGAGTATTGGCCGTGTGAAAGCCTTCTATGGCAACTACGGAATGTTTATTCGCGCCTGGTGTTATATTCGCGCACTCGGTGGCGAAGGACTCCGCGCAGTCTCTGAGAATGCAATTTTGAATGCTAATTATATGCGCTCGCAGTTGAAAGATGTGTTGAATCTTCCTATCAATGCACCTACCCTTCATGAAGTCGTGTTCAACGATCGCAATCAACGTGAAACAAATCTCGATACTACCAAAATTGCCAAACGGTTGATCGACTACGGCATGCATCCCATGACAGTTCATTTCCCGCTTTGCGTGAAGAGCGCGATCATGATCGAGCCTACGGAAACAGAAAGTCGCTCAGAAATGGATCGGTTTGTGAATGCTGTAAAAGAAATTCTCAGCACACCCAACGTCGAGCAGGCACCGACACGAGTCTTCCGTGAACGTGTCGACGAAACTAAGGCCGCACGTGAATTGCGTTTAACTTATCGGTTCAAAGACTAATTGGCTCATATCGTGCTTTAGAGTGCGACATGAGATCCAATCCATTTTTCTAAATGGGGGTACGGCAATGCACCACTTTGCCGTGCCTTCTCTTTTTCGTTTTCAAAAACAATGAGAGTTGGAATGCTGCGGATGCCAAATCGAGTTCCGGCATCTTGATGAGCTTCCGTATCACACTTCAAAAATAGCGCTTTACCTTTGTGTGTTCCTGCAAATTGCTTAAAGGTTGGCGCAAATCCAACACAAGGACCGCACCAAGGCGCCCAAAAATCCACGATAACAGGAATCGGACTGTTGAAAATTGCCTTAGCAAGAACCGCCCCGCTAACTTCGTGAACAGAGTCTTTGTGCTTGAGAGCTTCGCTACATTTACCGCATTTTGCTTTGCCCTGTTCGACTTGCTCAGGAACGCGATTCAGCGCACCACAGGAGGTACATGGAACTAGGATTGACGTTGTCATTCTTAACTCCTTGAATCAAATGATCTGCGCTTAGCTAATAAATTCCCGCCCACCCATATATTTGCGCAGAGCCTGCGGAATGCGGATTCGCCCATCCTCTGTCTGGTGATTTTCCAACAACGGAATCAGAACGCGCGGCGTTGCAACTTCAGTGTTGTTGAGCGTGTACACGAATTGGTTCTTCCCATTCGAATCCTTGGTTCTGATCTTCAAGCGGCGCGCTTGATAGTCGTAAAAGCTCGAACAGCTGTGTGTCTCGCCGTAGGCATTACGGCTTGGCATCCAGGTTTCGATGTCATGTTTTTTAACTTGTCCTTGCCCCAAGTCACCTGTGCAAACCTTCACAACTCGGTAGGGAAGTTCCAGCAACTTGAGCAAGTCTTCGGCATTCGTGAGTAGTTCCATGTGCAAACGATCCGACTCTTCTTTGTCCGGTTTACACAAAACAACTTGTTCAATTTTCTGAAATTGATGGACTCGATATAGGCCCTTGGTATCCTTTCCATGCGCACCAGCTTCGCGTCGAAAGCAACTTGAGTGGGCGCAGATCTTCACGGGCAATTGCGATGGTTCTAAAATCTCTCCTGCATGATAACTTGCCAAACTCACTTCAGCGGTGCCGACAAGCCACATGTCATCTTTCTCAACAAAATAGGCTTGATCTGCACCACCTGGAAGATACCCAGTGCCTTGCATTGCCGAAGAGCGCACTAACACCGGAACACTCATCAATGTAAATCCGCGTTGAGTGAGAATATCGACTGCAAGGTTGTGAACCGCTCGTTCAAGTTCAGCGCCCGCACCAACTAGAAAATAGCTGCGCGAGCCTGCGATATTTGCGCCGCGATTGAAGTCAATCAAGCCCAATTTTTGTCCGAGCTCGATATGATCGAGAGGCTTAAAGTTGAATTGCGGGACGATTCCCTCTTTACGCCACTCAACGTTATCTGCATCTGTGGCGCCAACCGGGGTGTCATCGGAGGGAGGATTCGGAACCAAATTCTGCACGATTTCAAATTCGGCCTCGATCTCACGCAGGCGGGCTTCCGCGCCAGTCAACTTCTGGCCAACCTCGCGCATGGCGTTCAAAAGTGATTCTCGCTCTTGCGGAGTCTTGGCTTTTTTTACGGCGTCCGACCCTTCATTGCGCTGGCGACGCAGATTCTCAGTTTCTTCAAGGGCAGCCAAACGCGAATCAAACACTGCAGCGAATTTTTCT
>Ga0214923_10000664_pt1 | contig 51024 bp, 44 predicted proteins | sample LL1510_MetaG_FD_177993 | JGI IMG/M metagenome (GOLD analysis project Ga0214923, IMG submission 177993) | Freshwater microbial communities from Lake Lanier, Atlanta, Georgia, United States - LL-1510 | ecosystem: Environmental > Aquatic > Freshwater > Lake | place: USA: Georgia | collected...
TGTATTTGCTGCTGTACCTGGTATTCCTTGAGAACCTGTAGGTCCTATTGGTCCTATTGATCCTGTAGCACCTGTATTTGCTGCTGTACCTGGTATTCCTTGAGAACCTGTAGGTCCTATTGGTCCTGTAGCACCTGTATATCCTGTCGGTCCATATGGTGGTTTCTGCATATATATAAATCTTGCAACTTGTGATTGTATCCAATTTGGTGTTGGTTCATCTACAACCTCATGAAGTACAGGCAATCCAAAACTATTTATCTGATATACATATCCAACAGAATTATCCGCAGGGCTACCACCATATACACCTTGTGAAGGATCTATTTTTGCATTAAATCCATCGATATCTTCTAATACAACATGACATTGATCATAATTTATAGGAATTACCGATTTAATACGAAAAACATATCCATTATTATTATTTCCTGTATACATACCTGGACGAATACTTGAACAATTATAAATACCAGCACCATAAGGTTGACTTGTTGAAATAAATAAAACATTATATTCATTCGGGTTTGCTCCCACTGTTACATTTTTATATAAAACTTGTAAACAAATTGGAGGTGAATATAGAACACCTGTACCACCTGTATTTGAAATTAGTTTATTATTACTAAATTCAAATATGGGTGATGACATCACTTATCCTAATAAACAATCAAAACTAATTCTTAAAATATTAACCAATATTTAATTTAAAAACTGTAATGTTATATATATTGAATATCCTTGTCCTAAATCATTTTTTGCACCTGGAAAATTAGCTTGAGTTAATCCTGACATTGTAATTACTTGAACACCACTATCTATTGTAATATACCCTCCATTTGTTGGAGAAATACTACCACATTTTACATTTGCAACAATAAATCCACCATAAGTATAATAGGTTATAGAACCAATCAATGCAGGAATACGTGATGAACTATATGTATTTCCATTTAAATTTATACCAAATTGGGAACCAGTTGCAGTTCCTGGTAGATATGTTCCTACTTTTTCAGGAATTATTACATATGCATCACCAATTGTAAAATTAAAACCTCCACCAGATGCTTTTGCGTATATTAATACAATGTTATCGGGTGAATTTATCGGAGGAGGTATTCCAATACTTTCAATAAACATATTATAAACATTATTTATTACAGCTATTTGATTATTTCCTGATAGTAATGTAACTTTTAATAAGAATAAATCTGCTGATGCAGATGGTTGTATAGAATCTATTCTATAAATATGATCTGATCCTAGAGCAGTATTTAAAAGGTGTAAAATAGAATTTGCTGCAACATTATTAAAAAATCCAGATAATAATTTTGAAGATATATCTTGAACAGATATATTTAATGTTTCGATATCATTTAAATTACCTGATGATCTGGCGGTAGTTATAGAAAATTGTGTTAGTGTTGGTGTTGCACCTGATGTATCAATTAAAGTATAACGAAAATATAAAGGATTTGTAGAGTTTGTATTAATTACATTACCATCAAAATATAAATTATGATTAGATGTATTTAATTGATGAAGTGAACCATCATAATCTGTAAGTTGAATTGTTGATATTACTGCGTTATTTGTAGAAATTATATCTCCATACATTAAATTTAAATATGATGTTTTTACATATAAATTGTCAATATTTGCTGATAAAACATTTAATTTATTTACATTAATATTATCTGATGATATTTGTGATGTAGATATACTATCACTAGCTATTAATGAACTTGTATAGACTTTTAATGATGATATATTATTAGCATTTAAAAATATTGTATCTATAAAATCACTTGAATAGATTGTACTTGCAAAAATTGTTGAATGATATGAATAATCTATATAAATAGTACTCGCAGTAATAGTACTTGCTAAAATATAATTTGCATTTTGTTGAACAGTAACTGTTAAATTATTTATACTTAAACTATCTGCAGAAATTCTCTTTGTATTAAAATTATCTGTTTCAATATAAGTCGTAGAAATGTTATTTACTTTTAATATTTCATTTAATGTATTATTTGTAATAGTTATTGTATTATTATTTATAGATTTAAACATAAATGAATCTATAGAAATAGTTTGCGCATTTAATGATTTAGTATAAAAAGATTGTTCTAATCCATATACTGTACTGATTAATTGTATATTTAAATTACTAGATACATTTACTGCAACCATTCCTGTTAAATAACCATTTGGATATAGTATATTTGTAGTAATACTATTAATATAAGGACTCCATGATATTCCATTACCACTTGTAAAAGTATTATAAGGATTATTTTGTAGACCAACCCACCATGCAGAACCATCATAATAAGGTCGTGAAGGTTTTCCACTGGGGAAATTTTCCATATTAATCCAATTATTTCCGTTATCTAAAGAATATTTATGAAATGATGTAGTTACTAATAGCGTTATAATATTATTTGCAGCCAAGTATCCACTTTCATTATTTAAATTATTATTTGTAGTTGGAGAATTCCAAGCATTACTTCCTGTTGAACTTACTAATATATTTTTATATAATGAATTAGATGCTAAAACAATAAAATGTGTACCTGTATATGCAATATCATAAAAATAAGAATTATTATCAAAAATATCATTTATATTCCAATTGGAACCATCCTTACTCCAAACTAAAGAATATGAATCTTCTGTAGGAGAATAACTATTTGAACCACAACATACCCATATATTATTATTATATGCTATTCCTGTATATATAGATGCTTGATTAAATAAACTATAAGAACTATATGAATTACACCAATTAATATTATCCTTACTCCATAATATTGATTTATTTCCAGAATCAGAACCTATTGCATGCCAAATTCCAGCTGCATAATATATACGATTTCTTATTTGATTTTTAGAAAGTTCAGGTGTCATACTATTAAACCAAGATTTACCATCGAACGACCATTGAATATAACCTAAGTTTGTTGAATTTATATTAGGATCAATAGAACTATTATCTCCACATGCTACATAATATCCAGCATTATTTACAGAAATATCTATACCACCATTATAAAATCCACGAGTTCCTTTAATTGCATTATACCAGTTAACTCCAAGATCATCACTAAATTGTATTGTTCCTTCAACATTATCTATATTTGCTGTACCAACAGTAATATATATTCTTGTAACTGTCGTTTGACGAAGTTGTGATTGGATATTATTTGATAAATTAATTACATTATTCGATAAATTATTTAATGAATTATCTAATATAGATTTTGTAACATCGCCAACTTGTTCATAATTATAGTATAAGTGTGTTGTTGAAGTTGTTAATGTGTTAAATATGTTCTTGTTTGAATTATCTTGAATTTTAAGAATATTTGTATTTAAATTATATACATAAGCAGAATCAGAACCAGTCGGAAATGCAAAAGTATTTAAAATATCATATGTTCCATCAGATTTAACAGAAAATGTAATATAACCGTAAGGTTGATTAATAAAAATTGTTGACTGATTACCAGAAAAACTTGTTCCTGTAATTGTACTTAAAACTATTGAATTACCTGTTGATGCATATCCATCATTATCACGTACAGTAATAATACTTCCTACATTATTATTATAAGGAAAATATACAATATATGGTGGACTTCCTGATGCCGTATCTACTAAAACTACTGATGTATTTGCAGTAGTTGTCGTTGGCATACCTCTATCAAATATAAAATATCATTTAGTATATATTTTAACGCCTAGTATATTTATTGGTCTAAGGTTTTCAATATATCATAAACAAGAATATGTCCTATCAATCTGCAAATCCATTTATTACAAATATTGTACCTTTATTTAATGTTACAAATAGTCCAGGAGGACCTTCTTCTACTACCTCAAATTATTCATCACAAATTAACGGATTTCAGAAAATGTTAAATTATAATACTAATACCCTTAATGCTGATAATATAAATGGTTTAACAGGAAAAATTGTAACTATAAATTCAGATATATATCTAAATGGATCATTAGTATCAAATGGTTTTAATATGGGTACAAATAATTTTGGGTCAAATATTACAAATTGTTATAATTTTAATGTAAGTACACCAACAGCAAGTATGAATATAGGAAGTGCAACCGAATTTAATCCTGGTATAAGATTTTATACAAATAATATAGAGGCATTTTATATTGATTATCAAGGAAATGCATTTTTTAGCGGCACAATTACATCCAAAGGAACACAGACATATTCAGATGAAAGACTAAAAACAAATATTGTTTCCTTAAGTGATTCAGTAGGTTTAGTTTCTCAATTACGCGGGGTTCAGTTTATAAAAGATAATATATCTACTATTGGTTTTATTGCTCAAGAAGTAAATACTATTCTTCCAAATATAGTCAATACATCAAATGCGTATTGGTCTGTTGACTATTTACAAGTTATACCTCTTCTTGTAGAATCTATTAAAGAATTATCTAGTAGAATAAATAGTATAGAAAAGATATTAGAAACTAGAATAACTCGTGGTGGGAATTAAGGTAAAACTAATATTATTATTGGCAGGCATGTATATATCAAAATAAGGAACTGTTGCATCTGGTAATGTTGAACCAGTATTACTTAGCCAAAATTCAACACGAAATTTAGAAGTATTATTTGGAATTTGTTGTGTAGTATTAATAATACTATAAGGTAAAAAAGTTAATGATGAGTTAATTTGTGAATATTGATTATTTCCAATTCGTGATGTAACAGAAACACCAGGAGTATTAGTATTTAGAGAATTAAATGCTCCTAAGGTACTTACCCATGTAAACGAAGGTATTTGTAGAGATGTCGTGCTTACATAGATAGAATATTGTAGATTTACATTTACAACATAGTTTCCTGAATTGATTAAGGATTGAGCATTTAATGGGATAGTTATATCATTTATTTTAATACCGATTGGACCTTGTGGATAGTTTCCGTTATATGTACTTATAAAGTCTTTTGAAGTACCTATTGAATAAAAATATGTTTTACCATTATATTTAATATTACTATCTAGTATATTTAACGTTGAAGTAATATTTGATGTATTTAATGATATAATATTTGTTGTTGAAGATATTTGAGTATCTACATAAGAGCTAATTCCTGAAGTAATCGTAGATGTATCTTGTACTCCACAGGCTCTTTGATATTGATTAAATGTATAAGGTTTTAAGAAACCATTATTTCCAACAGCTAACATTGTTAATGGTGGATAACCAGCTGTAATTGTTGATAGTGGAAAGGCATTTTGAAAGTATATTGTATTAAAGTTACCGGAAGATGACATCTATGTAGATTTATAGATATTCTTTATACTTTATAATCCATATAACATTTGGAGATGTACAAATGATGTTTTCCAACGTTTTATATCTTCTGATTTAAGTAATGACCTTTCAAGAGCATTTTTTAACATGATTACTATTTCTTGAAGGGTTTGTTTTATGGATTGACGTGTATAGGTTGTTTGTAATAATTCTTGTGTAAAGATTTCTTTTTGATTTTGTTGATTGACAGAATTATGACAGTTCCAGAGCCATAAGGACAGTATTGACTTTCTTTCTGAACCTTTTACAAGTCGTAGATCAGGTAGAGGATGATTCATTTTCCAGGTTAAGTAATGTTGTTTACATAATGCACATGGCATAACAAATGCTTGTATTTTTAACAAAATAGTCCAATTATCAGCTTCATCATTTGCTAATATAGGATGACTAACACTTCCACTGCATTCAGCAAGTGTATGGAGAATAAACCAAAATTTTGGACCCCAGTCTTCTCGTTGAAGGCTCATTAGTTCGTATCGGTAAAATTGAATTAATTGATTTCCGCAGTTATAGCAACAAAAAATGGAAGTTCCATCATCCTTATTTGAGAGTTTTGAATATGCATTGCGTCAAGAAGCAAAGCGAATATGTAGAGATGCTGCAAAAATTTTAAATCTTCCTGAAAAGGATGTTGAAGAGAAAGTATTAAAATCCATGCCAAAGTCTAAGCTAACAGTTATAAAGGATAATGAACTATCCTATAGCTGTCCCATATTCATGTGTGAAAAGGGTTTGACACATCGTTGTCGTCTTCCATGTATTCTTGGAACAAATCGTTGTTATAAACATCAGACTATTGACTATATTCCTGAACCCTTAGAAGACCAAGTAACTCTTACACGAATTCAAACTACAAAAGATTCACTTGAATCATTATGGTGTAATGAATTAGATGGGAGTATATATAATGAACATTCTGAGTGTGTAGGAACTTATAAGAATAGAAAACTGATCCTTTATAGTTTTGAAATAACTTAGTAGATAAAATTGACAATAAGTTGTTTTTTATATATTACATATACTATGACAACAACCTATTTATTTTCAGATACATATAATCATGAAACATTCAAACTTATTTATGATGTGAATCCTTCACCTGTAATGGGAAGTTTATTTGACCTAGTTCCGATTGCATTTCCAAGAAAAATAGGACCCATTGAAGAACAATTTCCTTCCTTACTCTCTATTCTTAAAGATGTACCTCTACAAGTTCGCATATTCTTATATGCATTAAAGCATGAAAGAATTCAAAAACACTTTCTTTCTTGGCATAAATATGACTTATTTATAAAAAGAATGAATTATCTAAATTCATCGTATCCTTTACTACAACTGAATATGACATATACGGATATATATTCATACCCAAGTTCGAATGACATATACGCATGGATAACGAAAGAACAACATGTCAAATCTGCATTCCTTATTTTAGTACAACGATGGTTGTATAAGAAATATAAGAGGAATATTATTAATGAAAATGACCCTTGGACACTTTCTCCTCCTGAAAAATGTGTAAAATTATTTGATGTACGATCACGTGGAGTATATATCTTTGAAGCATCATCACTAAAAAAACACATGGAATTCTCTCTAGGATATTCTGAATGGCAATTTCCTGTACCAAGTTGTCCTAAAAATCCCTTTACAAATATTGAATTTAATCAAGGACAGCTTGGAGCTATTCGTGAAAAAATACGTTTACATGGATTTAGTTCATGGATGATTGAAGCATTCGCAGAATCATTTTGGGATATTCACACATTCAAAAATGATAATGCAGTCATGTTGAAGATATACTCTGTAAAACAGCTGGTAAAAAATCCTGAATCAACCGAATGTAGGGAAACTCTTCAAGAGTTTATTGAACAAGAATTCGAATACAATAATTACAGGGATGATAGATATATTGTAGCATTAAAATGGGCTGTAAAAAATCGAATCAAAGATCCATATATGATTGAATGGTTACAACTATTCAAAGCATACCATATACTAAAAATTCGTCACGGAATTGTTTCTATAAATAATCATCATCTTACCAATATTCATAGAGAATCATATGAATTACTTATGAATAAGGCTGTAATTAAAAAATTCATTAAAGAACGTGTAGAGACTATACGTAAGAGTAATATATCGGTTGTTTCTACTGATACTAATCCTGCTCTTAATTCCGTCACACCGCTAACCGAGCATCAACCTAATCCTCCAGTTCAAGATATTAACTATGGTATAGGATTGTTGCAGGATATAGAAAATCATATGGAAATGCTATCTCTTTTACCATCCCATGATATTAATCATCATAATATTCAATATCTTATTAACATGCTTGATAATGATGAGAATATTTAGGGTACAAGGATAAATTCCTTTTTTTTATGTACAACTTCCCTAGGTAGTCTTTCTCTATAAAGTTTACTTAGTCTATCTAGTATGGATGTATATGTATCTATATTCTGCTCCTTACACCATTCAGAAATATTGTGCTTTGATCTTCCCCAAATCCACATATGTTCATTACAAATCCAGTTGGACCACCACCTTGTAAGAAATCTTGACTCCTCTGGCTTTCCAATTCCATGTGATTTTTGTTGGTCTTCTAGTGACCATTCATCAGGAATATCTTCAATAATTCCAAAATATGTATCATAAAACTCTTCTTTTGATTCATCGGATAACCATTCACCATTTGTTGTCATATGGGTTTGCAAAATTCGTTTCCAATATGGTGATAGTTTTAATGTAGGTAGTAGATCATATATTTCACCCATAGTATTTCCACCAGCTCCACGCCAAGTCATACCTAATAAACATTCATTAGGTATAGCAAATACTCTTCCTTTGCGAAGACTTAGAGAATCCCACTCAGTTAACCATGATTGTTGGTCTCCAGATTTCAGAGCCTTCCAGGATGATCTAGGAATTTTAATAGATGTAATACAGTGACAGATACACTTTGCAAATATTGTATAGGTATTCATATTCTGTTGCAGAGCTTCCACACATGGTTTTAACTTCTTGGATACTTTTTTATATAATTTCCAAAACTTCTCATCATCTAAATGACATACATTATTCCAAGTATCAACAAGCTTACTATAACCAGATTTAGTATTTACTATACCATTCATTAATACCCACCAGATACTTGAATCCTTCTCCGAACATATCATAAGTTGCCAACAAAGTTGTAGTCTACCTTCTTTTGTCGTTGATAATGTTGACCATTCTGCTAACCATGCAATTTTTTTAAGACCTATGAACATCATCCATGCTAATAACAATAATCTCCTTGATTCACTGCCATAACATGATTCTTCTAGCTCATGAAGCCAGAATACAGCCTCTTTACATTCTCGTTTTTTTAAAGAATATAAGAATGCTGAACGAATTTCATCAAGCCTGTATAAATGTTTTGTAAGAATCATTATCTTAAATAGTAGTTGTTAGCATAGTAATATAAAAAATTTGTGGTTAATTTTTTTCATATATTGTATTCAGTATTAATAATGGACTGTGTCAAAAACATTATAATTTTTTTTGGTAAAATCATTCAGAGTATAGTATCTATGGGTGATGACCCTGCAAATGAAATAATTCCCAGACTTTGGTTAGGAAATCGTCAAGCAAGTCAGAATGAATTTTGGTTACGTCAAAATGATATTACTGTAGTATTTAATGCTACAAAAGATATACCCTTTGTTTCTGGAATTTCTTCTATGTATAGAGTTCCTGTTGATGATAACTTACAAGAAGATGAAATACGTAATATGGGACTATGGTCATGGGAAATTGTATTCAAAATTATAAAAGAATATAAACAAAGAAAAACAATTCTTATACATTGTGCGGCAGGTATGCAACGTTCTGCTGCAATTGTTGCAATGGTTTTAATTGCTATGTTTCGTTGCAGTACTGATGAAGCTATTGCATATATAAAAAAGAAAAGATCTATTGCCTTTTATGGTCAAGCAAATTTTTACAAGTCCATAAAAGGATTTGAAAAAAGTTTTTTTGATATGATCGTAAAAGAAAAACAATATAGTAAGTATCCTAAACTACCTTTGCCTCCTTAGGCCCAACTCGCTCCTAGAAAGATCATCCATATAAAAATAAGCTCTAGTCTAATACGTTTTTAAAATATTGATAATTCTGTCATTATTATAATTTATGCTCAAATACTTACTCGGATTTGGATTCTTTTCTATATACTCCCAATATGCATCTGTAATAAATGATGAAGAGCCTTTTACATTTGTACAGTTTCCTATTATATTTTCTCCCATTAAATTATTTATTCCACGAATCGAACATAAAAGTTTTGGATGATTCAGTTGTGGTAAATCTACCGATATATCATTTCCTGATGATACACTAAATGGTGAAGTATGTGTAAACCATGCTACAGGTACTGAAGAATCTGAGGTCTTTCTTAGTAGCCAATCTAGTTCAGATGATCTTAGTTTCAGTGATTTTTCTTTTGAAATTAGTTTAGGACCATTTACTGAATTGACATAAATAGGATTATTTGACATTTGATTCCACAATGGTGTAAATAAAAGTTGTAGTCTAGGTTCTCGAATATATATAGATTGTTGAGAACATAATAAGGTTTTTTTAAGATTCCATATTTCAATACTTTCATAACATGCATGTAAACGTTCTTGCCATGTATATTTTTTTTCTTCAGAATCTGAAAGCTCTAAATATCCAGGTACCCAGTATATATTTTCATAAGTTGACTCACACCACTTTAAAAAGTCACGTGTCTTGTTGCACTTTGGTAGCCCGATGTCTCCAAGAAGGGCGAGGTTTTGTGCTACAGGTGCTAATAGCTGGCATGATTGTTTTACAGGAAGTTTATGAACTCTTAGATTACTCGCAAATTGAATTCTAAATATTGATGACCTCATTACTTTAGTATACTACGATTTATTTAGGCCAATATAAATAGGATGGTAAAAAACCGCACAAGAAAGAATAATTTTCCATCAAGTAAAGTACAACATCATCACTTATTACTACGTATGGAGCTTGAAACATGTCCTCATGAAGATGATAAAGAAAAAGTGAAACATATGATTGACCAAATTATTAAAGATATTAACATGAAAAGTCTTGCTTCTCCTCATGTATACTATATGAAGTATCCGCGATTTAATGAAGGTCTTACAGGAATTGGTCCTATTGAAACAAGCCATATTGCCTTTCATTTCTGGAACCGTCCTGATCCTCGTATTCTTCATACCGGTTCAAGTAATTGTTTACTTCAATTCGATATTTATACATGTGGATTTCTTTCTACTAAAAATATTGGCAAGGTACTCCATCATTTAACTCAATACAGACCTACCTATGTGGATATAACCTTGCTAAATCGTAATACTGGTTTAACGATTGATAGACATATGCATTGGAATTCTGAAGATGGTCAATCTTGGGTTGATTGGCTAAAAACACGTGTATTTCATTAATTATTTAGTAGTATTGTATGCTTCTATAGTACGTGCACTAGGATCTGTCGCACCAGGAGTCCAGCGAGGCATCCAGTGATAGGGTACTACACATTGTTCTGCCGAACCATAGTAACGGTTAAACAGAACACGATAATAATATGCCTCGGCTGTTTTTGGTGTTAAATGTGTGAACATCTTCGCTTTTTGTTCCCAGTCAGGACCAACTTCTGCTAATGCACGTTCTTGGCATTCTTCATACCACGACTTTATCTTACCACTTACACCATCACTAAATGCCTCTTTTTTACGTAGGATTACACATTCAGGAAGTAGGTTTGTCATCATGAATGCCGAACGTAAGATTTGTTTCTCGTTAATTCTATCCTTTACAGGACGACGAATTGAAGTTGCTAGACTTTTCGCTACCGCTACAAATTGTTTATCTAAGAACGGCGTTCGCGGTTCTAGACCATGACTGCTAATGCAGCGATCTGAGCGTAGGACATCAAATAAGTGAATGTCTTTTAGTAGACGACTTGTCTCAGCTTCAAATGCTTCATCAGAAGGTGCATTGTAAAAATACATGTATCCACCAAAGACTTCATCTGAACCATCACCATTAAATACAACCTTGCAATCTGTGCGTCTAGCAATCTCACGACTTACAAGCCAGTTTCCAACTGATGCACGAACCGTTGTGATATCAAAACTCTCAATCGATTGAATGACTTCAGGAATTGCTGCGAAAAAATCATCAGGAGTCATAATAATTTCTGTATGGTCAGAACATATATGATCTGCTGCAATTCTTGCATATTTTAAATCTTGTGAACCCTCAAATCCAATACTAAATGTCTTTAAAGGCGGTTTTCCAGCCTCCTTTAGTTCTTTTTGTACAAGAGCTGCAATAAGACTACTGTCAAGTCCACCACTTAGTAAGGCCGCAACAGGACGCTCCATCATCATACGCTTTTTCACAGCTACTTTCAGACTTTTTGATAGTGCATCTAGACTTCCTTCACAATCTTCATAGTCAGGATTTTTTAACCAAGGAACTGTGTGATAGGCTTCAAAGCCAATACGTTGCAGAGTTTTTATGTTATATGCCGCATAGTGTCCAGGAGGAAATGCTTCTACAATTGTACAATCTCCTAGGTTCAGTGCCTTTAATTCACTCGAAAACTTAATACGTACTACAGGTCTTAGCTTTCCCGATGAATCCGTAATACACATACGATCCTTTACTGATTGAACAGGTTCTCCAAGTGTATATCCGACAAATAGTGGACGAATTCCATAAGGATCACGACCAACAAAGGCAATTCCTGCGGTTATATCAATTACAATCATTGCAAATACACCATCTAGACTTTGAAATAGTGTTTTAATATCAGTTTGCGTTCCTAAGGTTTCAAACAAGGGTCCTAGAACTGAACAATCAGAACCACTTACATCAATTGAATGGCGTTTGGCTAAATCCTTCCAATTGTAGATTTCACCGTTACATACCCAAACAAGGTTTTTCTTAGTATTTGTCATAGGTTGCATTCCTGATGGTTCAAGTCCATTAATAGCTAACCGTGTAAATCCAAGTTGAAACCCCTTGTCCTCAATCATTCTTGCACCTTCAGGACCACGTCCAGAAAGATTCTTAAGTAGGGTTTCAGCTTGTTCCTTAGAATAGACATCTCCTAGTACTCCCCAGATACCACACATTCTTAAATTTAACCTAAGTAATTGTTTAGACCAAAAAATTATGATGGTGTATTACAGAACAGATGCCCTTAGATGCAAGTGATAGACTTCGTAAACTTAAAGAAATTACTCAATTTTGTGGTTATGTAAATACACAAGCAAAGTCTCAACCTGGTGTAAATGTAAGTACCTGTAGTGGATTTAATAGTAGTAGCAATATACGTAAGTACTCAGATTTTGCTACAAAATATGCGTTACAAGAAGGATTAGGATATTACAGCAAGTAGTAGAGTTAAAGCTAAAGTATTTAGAGAATAGTATTGACATAGTTACAGATGTCAATAGTAGTAAAGACTCAAGATGAACGACTAAAAGAAAGTATTCGTATCTTAAGTAAACTCAAAGAACTAGGAGTTCATGTTACAGATCATTCTTATAAAGAAATAAGTGGTCGTTTTAATGATTGGATAAAAACTGGAGAAGAATGGAGTGGAACGATTGAATTTCCAAAATACCGACGAACAGCTAATATCCATCTTCCTGTAAAACAAGGAAAATATGCCAAATGTGATTTTCTTGTTTGGAAAGATTAGTAGGCAAATAATAATGATCCACGTCCACCATAGATTTTTAGTATGTTATATGTCTCAGCCCAACAGTAGATCCAAAGACGTTGTGAATTGCGAATACCAAGACGTAGTTCTTTTTTCATGATACGATTCATATTCGCTTCACCGTTAACAATTGATGCTGGTGTATATCCAGCGTTCACACCAAACGGAATACAGTACATATATCGATTGATCCATGGACTCTTTCGTTCTTCCAAGCTTGGTAAAATACTTCTATACAAGGCACAGTTTTCTGTACTTGTACGGACGTAGGAACCTTCATAGATTAATTCAATTAAAGTAAATGGTTCTGAGCCACGTGTAGAAAATCCTGGAACTAGTGTTGTAAAATATCCTGGATTTAATCCAGAACAATCTGGCCACCATAGTTTTGTATTGTTATTATTGTTACTTAATTCTGCTGTAGATAAGAAAAATGCATTATAGTTCATTGCAGAATAATTTTGAGCCATGAAAAATAAGTGACGAATTGGATTTTGTAATTCTAAAGCAACTTGGTAGTATGGTGCACGCTGAGTATCTTTAGGATCTAATCGAACATGTTGAATAATAGGTACTTCAATATCTGCAAGACGAAATTGATTTGCTTCAGGTTTATCTAAATAAATATATTCGGCTAATAAGTAACTATCTCCTAAAGTAAATTTATTCGGCATTTGAATATTTGGTATAGATGAAACAGGATTATTTGAAATTCCTGGTATGACATTGCCACTTAGGTCATTTGCATAAAATGAACTATTTTGTATAGGCCATAGTGAAATTCCTTCTGCACTTGTGGTTGAATTAGTTACTATATGTGATTCTGTATAATAAAGACTTGTCAGTGGTCGGAATTGAATACTTACACGAACTTCATCAACATTTAGACTATCAATAGGTAAGGCAGCACCAAGATCACCACGACTAAACCAGAATGGTAGTGGAACAATGACTTGAGTAGGTATTGTTGAATTTCCAAGACTTGTTTGTGTAAATCCGTTTTGAACACGACAAATCATAGCATTAACATCATTTACTTTTTCTAGAGGTGTATTGAATTCATCAAGAACTTCTAAAAGACGTCCATCAAGAGTTTCAACGATATTGCCACCAATGCTAACATTTGCGTTTGCAATTAATGCATGTCCAAGACTATTTGTCCAGCCAAATCTTGGACCAACAAAGTTTATTCCAGCAGCAGTCATAGCATTTTGTTGAGGTGTATAAATATCGGGCATAGTAGTAACTAGATATAGACGTGTAATGAGTTCACCCTTTTTAAGTAAACGACAAGATGCTGTTTGATTGAATTGTGGAGATTGTTGAAAATCCAGTCGTTGCCACTGAGTTGTCATACGACCGACACGAATATGTATACGAATATATGCTTTTACATCAGTTATAACTTTTGGAAGTAGTCGTTCATCTTGAATCCCACTATGTAAAAGGCGAACCAATGAGGCTACCATATCTAACAATAGGATGTAATCTCTAAATGGATTTTTTTTCAATATATGTCATACTATTCCATTTATATACTATAATGCATGGAATGTAAAAAAGTAAATCACAAATAATAGCTATAGGTAATGATGATATAGCTGCAATAATTGGTGCAAATGGATACTTACCTGAATCATTAGACATGACAGTCATCATTATTGCACCAAGTGTACCACCAAAAGGCATTCCTTTACATAATGCATTCCAACAAGCCTTTACTGTTATCAATGGTACATAGATAATAATATTGAAATAGTTTAGTGAATCAGAGTTATTACTAGTATCTGATTCTGACATCATCTATAATAGATAAAATATTTATCATAACATATATTAGAATATGAAACGTGTATATAATCTAAATATTGACCGTATTCCTGAAGCTAATCTCCTTTATCATAGAAAAGTAAGAAACTTAAAACCAAAACCCAATCCCAATCTCGATCCCTCACCTGATCTTCCATCATTTGTTGATCTTCGTACAAATATAAATATGCCTCCCGTATATGATCAAGGAGCAATAGGAAGTTGTGTAGCAAATGTATTATGTGCTGCTTATGAATTTGACAATCCTGGTTTTATAGGTTCAAGATTATTCTTATATTATAATGGACGTAAAATAACAAATAATGTATCAACAGACAGTGGTACTACTATTACTGCTGGAGTTCAATCTCTAGATAATGATGGACTTTGTTCTGAAACTGAATGGCCATATGAAACTTATAAATGTTTAGTAAGACCATATGAATCATGTTACATAAGTGCATTGGAAAATACTGCAACACGATCAACAAATGTACCCACAACACTTGAAGGTATGCAAACAATTCTAGCATCTGGTATTCCTTTTGCGATTGGAATACGTATATATTCATCATTTGAAAGTAGTGCTGTAGCAAAAACTGGAATTATTCCTATGCCTAAAAATAATGAAAGACTACTTGGTGGCCATGCTATACTAGTATGTGGATATGATAATAACAATAAATGGTGGATTGTTCGAAATAGTTGGGGTTCTTCATGGGGTGATAAGGGATATTTTTATCTACCCTATCAGTACTTAACTACTAAATCATTTTCATCAGATGCTTGGTGTCTTGAAATTGTCTCTCTAAGAAAACATATATATAATTTAAAACTACAACCTATGCCAGAGGATCCAAGTCTATATAAATCAATGTCATTTATAAATAATGCTCCTCCAGTTATAGACTTTCGTAAACTATATCCTAGCAAGATGGAAATTGTTTATAATCAAGGAAAATTAGGATCTTGTACAGCAAATGCACTATGTTCCGCATTTTCATTTATTTCACCATCAAATTATTTAGGATCGCGTTTATTTTTATATTATAATGAAAGATTAAATCAAGGAGATAAAGTAGAATCAAATGGTTCTATTACAATAGATAGCGGTTCAACAATTATAAATGGTGTGCAATGTTTACAGAAATATGGTCTATGCTCAGAATCATTACTACCTTATACCATTAATAATTATATCGTAAAACCAAGTGATACATCTTATGCAACTGCATTAGGTTACAAATGTACAAAATATTCAGGTGTACTACCAACTCTAAGTACATTACAAGGATTTTTAATGAATGGAAAACCTTTTGTCCTTGGATTCTTAGTATATTCATCTTTTGAATCAAGATCTAGTATTTTAACTGGTTATGTTCCTATGCCCTATATATCATCAAAAAGAAAATCTGACTATCTTTTGGGAGGACATGCTGTGCTAGTTTGTGGGTATGATTTAACTCGTTCATATCCTGCAAATCCATTAAACCCTAAAGCTTGTCCTAGTGGAAAAGGTGTATGGATTATTAAAAATAGTTGGGGAACGAAATTTGGTGATGATGGTTATTTCTATCTACCACTACCGTATTTAACTAATAATTCATTAGCGATTGAATTTTGGAGTATAATGGAAGTTAGTGCGTAACTTAGGACGACATCGACGCGTTCTACGTTTACCACCTCTTATTTTAAGAGAATATAATCTTGAAGGTGTTCTTTCTAATTCCTTCAAGATATCAGCATCTGTTAATTCACCAGGTGGTTCCTCTCCTCTTTCTAGTGCTCTACCTATTTTTTCACTATTATCGCCTATACTTAAATTAGTACATAAGATAGGAAAGTATGTAAATAATTCTTCTTCAGTAAGAATAAATTTTCGTATTTTTTCTAAATATACTGAAGAATAATGACCTTGACCATGATTGATTAAAAATATATATGGATAACCATTCTTATTAAACTTACTATAATTTGATTGTTGATCACCAATTGTATCATCTGAATTTATAATACCATAATGTTTACCAAACTGTAGATTTGTAGAAAGTACTATAGCATTTATCCTATACGTGCTACAAAAAGATGTAACATGAGTTTCTTCTAAAAATGCTCGAAAATTACTTTTACTCACAGTATTTCGTTCAGTTTTTAAGCTATTGAATTTATCGGTTGTATTTTCTTTAAAAAGATTATAAAATTCATTTCTGCGATAATAGTCAACAATTTTTATCTTATTTTCATTTGTAAGAGCTCTATAATATTTACTTAGTGAAAGAAATAGTGCATGTAGTAGACACGAACCATCACCAATTGTATGTATAACTATATACCTTGAATTAGAAAATTCCTTTTCTATAGGTTTCTCTTCATCAGTAAATTTTACTGATGAATAACTAGTTTCTTTTTCGATTTTTTGAGGGTTTGTTTCATATTGTTTATTTTTTATTACAGTATCAAAATAATTTTTAACATATATATCAAATTGATTCCAGTGCTGTAAAAGTGGTTTATCTTTAAAAAAATCTCTTTGTAGTTTTAATCTAGCATATCCTGGATATGATTCAGCAAGTCCAAGGACCTTTGTTATAGTAGTTTGAAATACTGAAGACATTCTTTACCTACTAGTTCTTTAAGAATTAAATAACTTATTAGCAATACCATTTTCAAATCGTATCCAATTTAATGAAATACAATATACTAGTACTTCAAATTCTAAATCTTCACTTCCATTTGGTGGAGAAATATCCATTCGTAGACGAACATCACTTGTTCTACTTGTATTTATCCAACCTGAAGGATTATGTTTACCGGGTTCTTCAGCAAAGGAATACCCATAAATAAATGAATTATACGCAACTATACCACCTTTATGATCTTTTGCAATAGAACGACGAAAGTAGTCACCATACGATTCAATCAATGATATTCCATTGACTTGTAGTGTTCCATAAGTAAGCATACCTTTACCAGGTGTATCTTGAGACCATTCACTTTCTAAGACACTTCCATAGTTGGTCCATTCATTGTTTAAGGAAACTGCTTTACGACGAATTACCCAAATAATTTCTTCAAGAGGTCCATTGACTTCAATAGGAAGTTGTAGGCGTACCATTCCAGGCCCCGTATTTATAACATACTTTTTCGGTTCACTAAACTGGAATGCTTGGATTTCACGAAATAGACGCTCAAAAGGAGCCTTTAAAAGTGCAGTTCGTAGTTTTCCATCTGTCATCATTCCATAGGTAACAAGACGTGCATCAGCAAATGCAGGTATTGTACTAGATGCAGTAACCGAAATGTTTGGACCTGATAGTGGTTGAAATACAAATGTTTTTCCAAGAGGTGTATCATCACAAGAAGTACGTAGTCCAGATGCAATTCGTACACATTCTGAGAACGGACGTAGTGTAATTTCTATGCGAACAGTTTTTTCGCGACATGAGATTAGCGGAAATCCATTTTGTAAACGGATTCTTTGAAATGTGAATGGAAGAATACATGTTATAAATCCATTCGAGGTTGGAAAGACCTTGGTAGTTGGTTGGTTAATAAGACTAGGTATATCTACCTTTCCGTAGGCATCATATGCAATGCCAAATTGCATATTTAAATCATGAAATAATGATGAATAAATATTTGAAAAGTCTCCATCAATTGTTTCAATAACCTGGTCTTCAATAATAAATTCTGCACGTTGAATAATGACACTTCCAAGACTATTTGCATAATACCACGCCGTTGTAGGATCTACATATCTCAGAGTATTTGTTTGTAGTTTATCTACAATATCATTAGGAAGCCAATGTCCTAGTTGTATTTGTAAGGCTACTGAAAATAACAAGTCTCCAGCATTAACCGAACCAATATTAAAAACGATTTTCTTTCCAAATTCAAGAGCTGATATAGATGTAAATTCTTGTAAAACTGGTGTAAATGGTAGAATACGTCGTTGTTTTGTGCGTGTAAACCAGGATTGTGTCGCGGTTAATGGAAATAGTGCATCATCCATTTCATCACGATCAGCTAAATCAATGACAGTTGTTTGGTCACCAAGAGGTCGTGTTAGATTTGTTTGTGGATTATTTAATTGTGAAAAGTTCATAGTAATCTTATTCTCTTCTTACTTCGGGAAATTAATTTGCATATTCTAATCCTCCACGTCTATTGCGTATTTTATATAATGCCCAAGATTCACAAGAACTATTCATAAACACTTGTTTATAACCTAAACGAGGATCTATAAGAACATCATTTAATCCTATACTTAACATAGGTCTATCAGCGGTTGTGAAATTTATTCCTCCTGTAGGTTCTCGTAAGGAAGGAAGACTATCTTCAACACGCCAACCACGTGTCCAATTGAAAATAGATATATTATTTGCAGTTGTACGATCTTCTTTTGCATGACCTATGATTGTTTGCAATACACTTGATGACCATGCTTCTTCACGAACTTTTCCAGCAATCGTGAATTGAATACTTGTATAATACTGTTTATCTGCTGACTTGTCATTTGTGAATTTCCAAAGACGATTTAAGAATCTATCTCCTTGATTTCGAAAAAATGTTATTATCCGTTCAACTGTATAGTTTGCATCAAGAAATTTAACAATGTTTGTAATAGCTCCATTTTGTATTGAGCTATACTCTTGTTGATTGATAACAAATGTATTATCGAAATAACGAATATAGGGAATTTCTATAGTTTCACTGGCTAGTTTTGCTCTTGCATCATTATTAAGGTAGTATTGCTTTGTTCGTAAAATAATTGTTGGTTGTTGTATAGAATCACGTGGAACTGCTTCTAATGTAGTAGCTCCTTGTGTAAAGGTATATAACCATGGAGTTGGTGGAGAATTGGCTGGAGAATTAGATTCAATAAGACTTTCTAGTGGACGTAGTGTAAGACGTAGACGAAATGTTTGGTCACGAAGACCACATAGTGGTAGACCACGATCACCAGGTAATGAACAACCAATCATCGGAAGAGGAAGTTCTAACTTGCCAGGAACCGCATTTCTGGAAATACTTAATCGTGAACCATCATGCATTCCAGCAAGGCTTTGAACTAAAAATGCATTATTAAAAGAACCCTTTGTTAAAGCAGAAGCATAGAGTGAATCACCACTTACTTCTTGTAAAAGTATCTTATCTTGATAAATTTCTATTTTTTCAAATAAAAAATAGGCAATACCATTTACATATCCGTTGACATAACCGTTTTGGTCAGTAATAACTCCGTTTTGTGCATTCGCAGCTAGTTGAGATGGTAACCATGTAGGAAGGTCAATTAAAAGTGTTGCTTCTTTTAAAATATCACCAGGAAGGTCAAATTCAAACTCGCAACGACTATTGAATTTTGCAGGGTTAATAGGAACTGTCCAACGTTCTTCAGGAATACTTGCAGGATAACGCTCATAACGCCAATCAAATGGATGTATTGCTTCTTTATCATCTTGAATAAAATACTTATCTTTCACTCCACGTGCTACAAGCTCATAGAGTGAACCTTCTGCACTTGTTTGTGAGCGTTGCATTACCTATAGTATACATTAGAATAGTTTTAGTAGCCTTACATAATGAAATGAAAAATTTGATACTATAGATTAGAGAAATAGTATCAAAATGAATTTAGTAATTGTTGAATCTCCAGCAAAATGTGGAAAGATTCAGGGATTCTTGGGTCCTGGATTCAAGGTCATTGCATCTATGGGACATATTCGTGCACTAAAAGAGTCACTTGATTCAGTAGGTATTGAACGGGACTTTGAACCGACATTTGAATTTATGAAGGATAAGGCAAGCACTATTAGTTCATTAAAGTCTGCAGCATCAGGTGCACGAACTATATATCTATCATCAGATGATGATAGAGAAGGTGAACTAATTGCCTATAGTGTATGTCTTTTACTGAAGTTAAATCCAGCGACTACACCTCGCTCAGTATTTCATGAAATTACTCAGAATGCTGTAAAACAGGCGATTGAAAATCCTAGAAGGCTTGATATGAATAGAGTACATGCTGCACAAGTTCGTGCAATGTTGGATATGATGATTGGATTTACAATGAGTCCACTCCTATGGAAAAATGTTGGACCTTCACTTTCTGCTGGAAGATGTCAAACAGCTGCACTGCGACTTGTTTGTGAACGTGAAGATTTGATTTCATCGTTTGAAAGTAGTAATTCATGGAAGATTGCTGGAACTTGGACTAGTAGTAATAGTCATTGGGATGCAGTATTAACCGATGAATTAGAAGATGAAGACTCAGCACAAGCCTACCTACAAATTCATCATGATAAACTTTATGGTAAAATAGTTTCAGCAGAAACAAGTCCATGGTCTGAAAAACCTCCACTACCTTTGATTACTAGCACACTACAACAACAAGCATCATCTATCTTCATGTCAAAGCCAAAACAAACTATGAACACTGCTCAGCGTTTATATGAATCAGGATATATTACCTACATGCGAACGGATAAGGCATTGCTAAGCGAAGAAGCTACACTAGCAGCACGTGACTATGTTTCCTCTACGTATGGACAGAATTATGTTGGTCTAGCAACCAATCCAACAAAACAAACCAATCTAAAAGCTAAAGCCAAAGCCAAAGTAGAAACCAAAACTCAAGATGCACATGAAGCTATTCGTCCAATTTCTATGACTACTAATAGTCTTCCAACCACTGAAGATTGGTCAGCGATTGATCGTAAAATCTATCATTTGATTTGGATGCGAACGATTCAAAGTGTCATGGCATCTGTAAAAGGTGAACAGCGAACGCTAATCATTGTTGCAGATGGTGATAATGAACCGGATTTTACGTGGAGATCATCCTGGCGTAGAACAATATTTGATGGTTGGCGTAAGATCCAAATTAAGGAACGTTCAGAGGATGACCAGGAAGAAGAAAAACAAGCTGAGGAAAAGGATTGGGAAATGGCTATAGGTCTTGTGCAAGGAATGAAGGTTCAGTGGAAAACTATGCATGCCATTCCACATACTACACGCGCAAAACAACACTTTAATGAAGCAAACTTAATTCACGAATTGGAATCTCAAGGAATTGGTCGTCCATCTACATTTGCATCACTAGTATCAACAATTCTTGATCGTCAATATGTAGAAACTAAGAATTTTCCATCACATAGTGTAACTAGTAAAAAGTTAGAAATTCTACCGAAACAGTGGCCACCGAATGTAGAAAGTATAATTAAAGAAGTTGGTGGAGAAAAGAATCGTCTTGCTCCTAGTCCACTCGGAAAAAGTGTCTTACAATTTCTGCTAACACACTTTGATGACATGTTTCAGTATACGTTCACATCACAAATGGAATCACGTTTAGATAAGATTGCTGAAGGTCAAGAAGCATGGAAGACTGTACTGAAAGATACCTGGAATACCTACAAGGACAGATATCTTGACTTGTATAAACAAGCAGGAACAGTAGCATCTGAACGTCGTCGTATTCTTGGAGACTATATTGCAGTAATTGGGAAAAAGGGTCCCCTACTATTGAAGGAATCTGAGGATGGTGATAAAGATAAAACAATCTTTTACGGATGGCCTGATAGCGTAGGTTTTCAAGAGTTAACGCTTGAACAAGCTATTACTTTTGTAGAATTATCGGCGAAAGGATCGCAAGGAGATGTGATTGGAACTTTAGAAGATAAACCAATTATTAAAAAGAATGGAAAGTTTGGTTGGTATGCAATGTGGAATGGAAAAACTGTAAGTTGTAAGGATGAAGATACATTGGAAATATTGACTGAGAAGTTTAGTAATCAATCATCCAGGAGTATTGGAGTATTTGAAATCCGTAATGGACCCTATGGCCTATATATGTTTAAAAAGAATGTTACAAAACGTTCATTTGTCAGTATACCATCTTCGGTAAACTTGGATAGTGTTACTGAAGCTGAACTGGTTACAATATTTCAAAATGGATTAAAACAAAAAGCAAAAGCATCAGGATTTCGTGGTGGTAGACGTGGTAAGTGATACTAAACTATGTTTATATTCATACGATGAACATAAAAATATTTTTAATACATACTAGTAAATTCACGCAGACTTCTTTACTACACGGGGAGCGGCTACCTTCTTGGGAGCCTCTACAGTGACAGCAACAGAGACAGGGGCAGCGGCTTCAGCCTTTACTACCTTGCGTACTACCTTCTTCTCAGTGGCAGGAGCAGAGGCAGTGGCAGTTACAGGAGTACCCTTGCGGCGAGCAGAGGCTTCAGCTACGGCACGCTTGTAGGGAGTCTTCTCATCAGCCTTGCGCATTTCATCCCATACCTTGCGTACTTCTTCATGCCACGCCTTTAGTTGCTCGGGAGTCTCACCCTTGGCTACCTTCTTGCCATCCGCACCTACCTTGGCACTGCGGCGGCGGCGGCGAGCCTTTAGCTCTTGGCGAGCAGCACGCTTAAGATCCTTGAGGCTGTCCTCGATCTTGGCAATACGTTCTACTAGACTTAGTTCTACATCAACAGGTACAATAGTGGAAGCCATTTCTCTTATACCCTTATGTATGGTAATATATATTATCCTTTAAACGCACATTTAGTTTGTTTAAAACGCTTCGGGGATTTTATAAAGATTTAGTGCGTTTACATTATTTAGTTTAGAATATTATTAAGTCATCGAGATATAAAAATGGAAATTTTTCATTATATATTATATATTGAAAAATTCCGGTCCTTGTAGGGATCGAACCTACGACTTTCCGGTTAACAGCCGAATGCTCTAACCAACTGAGCTAAAAGACCAGCTAATATATATACATACAAATCCTTTATACTGCCGATTAGGATTTTTGTATCGGGATTTTCCTGAAGGAGAGTTTCAGAAAATCCATAATAAAATATTAATAACTAAAGTACTGTAAGTTCTCTCCAATATAATCGGGATAATTATATATATGTTATCTAGACGCATATATTTATTTAGATATTTCCGAATAATATTATTCTATTATTTTATAAAATCATGATAGAATAGAATGCAGTTTCAAAATCAATATTTTACAGCAAGTACATTTTCAATTAATGGAAATCTAAATATTGCATCAACATTAACTACATCAAATATAAATACAATGTATATAAATAATATTCCTATAGGAAACTTTGGTAATTCTGGTGGTACAAATTCTCAAGGATCAACAGGTGTTCAACAATCAACTGGTGTTGGAGGTGCAACAGGTGTTGGAGGTTCAACTGGTGTTGGAGGTTCAACTGGTGTTGGAGGTTCAAGTGGTGTTGGAGGTTCAACTGGTGTTGAAGGTTCAACTGGTGTTCAAGGTTCAACTGGTCTCCAAGGTTCAACTGGTCTCCAAGGTTCAACTGGTCTCCAAGGTTCAACTGGTCTCCAAGGTTCAACTGGTCTCCAAGGTTCAACAGGTGTTGAAGGTTCAACAGGTGTTGGAGGTTCAAGTGGTGTTAGAGGTTCAACTGGTGTTCAAGGATCTACAGGAGTTTTTGCTCCTTATACAACTATTACTCAAAATACTATAGCTATTGGTTTAAATTCTGGACGTCAAAATCAAAATACAAATTCTATAGCTATTGGTTTTAATTCAGGAGAATTCTTTCAGAATACAAATTCTATATCTATTGGAAATTATTCTGGACAAAATTTACAAAAAAATAATGCAATAGCAATTGGATACCAAGCTGGAGGAAATTATCAATCTAATAATTCAATAGCAATTGGTATGCAGGCTGGATATAATAATCAAGGTAGTAATTCAATAGCAATTGGTATGCAAGCTGGATATAGTAATCAACATAGTAATACTATTATTTTAAATACTTCTGGCCTTCCATTAAATTCTATAAGTACTAATTCACTTTATATAGCTCCTATTAGAAATGTAAATACATTAACAGGATTATCTAATTTATATTATAATCCTTTAACAAGTGAAATATTATATTCATCTTATATATCTGGTGCAACTGGTGTTGGAGGTTCAACTGGTATTAGAGGTTCAACTGGTCTCCAAGGTTCAACTGGTCTCCAAGGTTCAACTGGTCTCCAAGGTTCAACTGGTCTCCAAGGTTCAACTGGTGTTGTAGGTTCAACAGGTGTTGGAGGTTCAAGTGGTGTTAGAGGTTCAACTGGTGTTCAAGGATCTACAGGAGTTTTTGCTCCTTATACAACTATTACTCAAAATACTATAGCTATTGGTTTTGATTCAGGACGTGAAAATCAAAATACAAATTCTATAGCTATTGGTTTTAATTCAGGAGAATATAATCAAAAAACAAATTCTATATCTATTGGAAATTATTCTGGACATCTTTTTCAAAAAAATACTGCAATAGCAATTGGTATGCAAGCAGGATATAATACACAAGCTGCCAATAGTGTTGCAATTGGATACCAAGCTGGAGGAAATTATCAATCTAATTATTCAATAGCAATTGGTATGCAGGCTGGATCTAATAATCAAGGTAGTAATTCAATAGCAATTGGTATGCAAGCTGGATATAGTAATCAACATAGTAGTACTATTATTTTAAATACTTCTGGCCTTCCATTAAATTCTATAAGTACTAATTCACTTTATATAGCTCCTATTAGAAATGTAAATACATTAACAGGATTATCTAATTTATATTATAATCCTTTAACAAGTGAAATATTATATTCATCTTATATATCTGGTGCAACTGGTGTTCAAGAATCAACTGGTGTTGGAGGTTCAACAGGTCTTCAAGGTTCAACTGGTCTTCAAGGAGCTACAGGACCTTCTGGTGGACCTATAGGATCTACAGGAGTTCAAGGAGCTACAGGACCTTCTGGTGGACCTATAGGATCTACAGGAGTTCAAGGAGCTACAGGACCTTCTGGTGGACCTATAGGATCTACAGGAGTTCAAGGAGCTAATGGTCTTCAAGGAGCTACAGGACCTTCTGGTGGACCTATAGGATCTACAGGAGTTCAAGGAGTTAATGGTCTTCAAGGTTCAACTGGTGTTGGAGGTTCAACTGGTCTTCAAGGAGCTACAGGACCTTCTGGTGGACCTGTAGGTTCAACAGGTGTTGGAGGTTCAACAGGTCTTCAAGGAGCTACAGGACCTTCTGGTGGACCTGTAGGTTCAACAGGTGTTGGAGGTTCAACAGGTCTTCAAGGAGCTACAGGACCTTCTGGTGGACCTGTAGGTTCAACAGGTGTTGGAGGTTCAACAGGTGTTGGAGGTTCAACTGGTGTTGTAGGTTCAACTGGTGTTGTAGGTTCAACTGGTGTTGTAGGTTCAACTGGTGTTATAGGTTCAACAGGTGTTGTAGGTTCAACTGGTGTTGAAGGTTCAACAGGTGTTGTAGGTTCAACTGGTGTTATAGGTTCAACTGGTGTTATAGGTTCAACTGGTGTTATAGGTTCAACTGGTGTTATAGGTTCAACTGGTGTTGTAGGTTCAACTGGTGTTATAGGTTCAACTGGTGTTCAAGGATCTACAGGAGTTTTTGCTCCTTATACAACTATTACTCAAAATACTATAGCAATTGGTATGCAAGCTGGAATTAATAGTCAATTTCCTAATACTATTGCAATTGGAACTAGTGCAGGTTTTACTAATCAATCTAATTATGCAATAGCTATTGGAACTAGTGCAGGTTTTACTAATCAATCTAATTATGCAATAGCTATTGGAACTAGTGCAGGTTTTACTAATCAAGGTGACTATGCAGTTGCAATTGGAATTAATGCTGGAAATTATTATCAAGATACTTCTTCAGTAGCTATTGGAAACTATGCGGGAATTGCCCGTCAAAGTAATTATGCAGTAGCAATTGGAGCTTATAGTGGTACTTATAATCAAGCTAGGGGTTCTGTTGCAATTGGAGTTAATGCTGGATATGAAAATCAAGGTGCGGGTTCAGTAGCAATCGGAATTTATGCTGGACGAAATTTTCAATCTTCGAATGCAGTAGCAATTGGAAGTTTTGCTGGAATCAACTTTCAATCTACCAATGCGATAGCTATTGGAAGATATGCTGGAGGAAGTTATCAAGATAGTAATGCAGTAGCACTTGGAAATTATGCTGGTTATACTAATCAACAATCTTCTGCAATAGCTATTGGATCTAGTGCTGGTTATCTTGGACAATCAACAAATTCAATAGCTATTGGAACTAGTGCTGGTTATTCTGGTCAACAATCTTCTGCAATAGCTATTGGAACTAATGCTGGATGTAATATTCAAGGAAATAATGCAATAGCTATTGGAACTAATGCTGCTGCTGGAAATAATGCTAATCAAGGAGAATGTTCTATAGCTATTGGATATCAAGCTGGTAATAGTACTAGTTTTGCAAGTTCAATTATATTAAATGCATCTGGAATACCGTTAAATTCTGCAAAATCTGGATTCTATGTATCTCCAATTAGCACAACAACTACAATACCATCTGTAGGTTCTGGACTATGTAGTGTATATTATGATCCTACATACAAATGTTTCATAGTTGGTCCTCGTCTCTAAAGATGTAGATATAAGCTGTCAGGAACAAGCATGTCTCGTATAAGTTTTCCATATACATGACGCAGACTATCCAAAAGTTCTACATCTTCTAAATATGTAGCCATTGCATTCCATTCATCCGTAATATTCGCAATTCGCAGAATACTGCGAACAAAGTTCCCTTCAAATAAACAATAGTCTGCACAAATTTGTGCAGGTGAATCTTCACCATCTAACCATCGTGATACTGGCTCAATCCAAGTTGTTGACAGTTTCCAGAATGATTCACGACTATACACACCACTATCTGATTCAAGCTTCATATATTCCCGTGAAATTTCATCGATCGCATACAATGCATCTTTCACAGACTTTGATACATTCATATCATCTAGTGATGGTGTTGCATCAGTTTCTTTCTCATCAATAAAACATGCCATGACGGTTAGCAACTCATTTCCAGATAGTTTTTTATGAAGTCCTCGTAGATAAAACTCTGGTGTAAGTATTGTATGACTCTCATTACATTCAGTTGCAAGAACACCCTTATTTGTTAACTTATTATCTTTAATAAATCCACCAACACGTAGTACATCCAACCACTGTTCAGCATTTCCATGAAAGGTTTTCATAAATGCTAAACCCTTTTCAGAACTATCTAGTTCTTTCTTATAAACCTTTAGTTGTTTATAGTTTTCTTCTGCACTAATCCACCTTGGACCAATATGAGTATTATTCCAACGATCAAGATTTCTTTGTGCATCCTTACGTTTTGCATTTGTCATTGACTTTACAAGTTCTTGCAACTCTTGTTTTTCATCCAAATCTTTTTGTACAAGTTCATCCAAGTTTGTCGCAAGAATCTTTGCTTGTAGATTTTCAATTTGTTTTACTTCAGATTGCATAGCCATTGTATGTTGTTTATGCCAATATGAATCTTCCAAAATATCTAGCCACTTCATACTTTGATTCTGCAATGTCTTTAAAAGAAAGTCATAGTGAAAGTCCATACGACTCTGAACTTGTGGCCGACCACCTTTTAGAATTGTCCGCATTTCAGCAACACTAGGTGGCTCACGATCAGGAAGATAGATTACAGTTCCAATCGGATCCTTTCCACGACGACCAGCACGTCCTGCCATTTGAATATATTCATCTGTTCGCAGAAAACGCATACCACCTGTAGAATCATCATACTTACTAAGGCCTGTAAAGATAACTGTCTTAGTTGGCATATTAATTCCTACTGCGAACGTTTCCGTACAGAATAAAACCTTGATATATCCCTTTGTAAACAGGATCTCAATTACTTCTTTCAATAAAGGTAGCACTCCACTATGGTGAAAGCTCACACCTTTTTGTAGCAACCTACGAAGACTATGGTATTGTTGAATTGTTTCCAACTCATGTTTGTGATGACGTAGATGGTAGTCAAAGATATGTAGTGCAGCAGAAACATCACTAGTATCTAGCAAGTCTGCCTCAGTCTTCTCTGCATTTTGTTCACAACCCTTACGGCTTAGAACAAAGACAAGTGCAGGAAGAAGACTACGTTCATGAAGCATGGTAATACATTGATTTAGTTGATGTTGAAAGGATACAGGGCGTACCTTACCGCTCACAGGACCTTCATGACCACTACGACGAGCCACAACAACCTTTTTCTGAAATGCTTCATGTTCCTTATGTGTTCGCAGTCGTTCGCGGACCCAAGTATTGTATACATCATCATAAAATACTTCTTTTGCATCCATGATCGTCTTTAGCTCAGTTCCTTGGAGAACAGTATGTGTTAACGGAACAACTCTGTACTGCGTTTGAATTACATGGCAAGGAACTTGTTTTAGTTCACCTAGCCATGAACCAAAGAGTTCAGGTTTATCCAAAGTTGCTGAAAGCAAGACTAGCTGAATATCTTTTGGTAAAAGGATCATAGTTTCTTCCCAAATCTTTCCACGATCACGATCATTAATATAGTGACATTCATCAAAGATCACTGCTCCTAGATTATCCAGTGATAATGATGCAGTTAGTCCGAGATTTTCTGTAAGCGTTCCCTTTTTGTAAAGTAGATTGCGAAGAATTTCCGTAGTCATTACAAGAATTTCAGCAGTTGGACAGAATTTAATATCTCCAGTCATAATTCCAACACGACCAGGCTCTGGCCACATTTGTTTCAGATCATGGAATTTTTGATTACTTAGTGATTTGATAGGAGTTGTATAAAAGACACGTTGATACTTACGAACACAGTGTGCAATCTGATATTCGGCTACGAGAGTCTTTCCACTTCCAGTCTTTGCACAGATTAGCACATTATGTCCTTGGTCAATTGCAGAGATTGCATGTTCTTGGAAAATATCTAGAGGAAACTTGTACTGAATTGCATAGTCAGTAACCTTGTGTTCAGGTGCCTTAGACAAGTCCACTTGACGAAGCATTATAGTGTATATTTATATACAGTCTAAGCCTAAATAATTATCAATTTTATTCATTAGGACTACTAGAAACTATGTGGAATGTATATTTGTTAGAAGATTTGGATCATAAACGAACCTATGTTGGTGCAACACTAGATATTCACAGAAGATTGTTACAACATAATGGGATTCAAGCAGGTGGAGCAAGGGCAACAAGTGGTCGTGAATGGAGTCGTGTATGCCATGTCACTGGATTTCCGCATCAGAAGTCGGCACTACAATTTGAATGGAAGTGGAAGAATTTGAGTAAAAAAGAAGTTGGAAAAACCGCGTTAGGAAGACGTATTCAGGCGTTAATTGTTTTATTGAACTTAGAGCAATCAACATCAAAGGCAACAGATTATAAGGAATATGTTGACAATTTACAAGTTGTTTGGGAAGATAGTCGGAATGTTGTAGATGTATGATTTAATAACCAGTATAGTAATTGTACAGATATTCAAGTCTAGATGTTAAAGGTTTTTGGAAATAAAATACAACATAGGCTAGTATAGGAGCTTCAGAAACTTCTTTAACTCTAAAGTGTTGTAATCCAAATAATCCTTCTAATGGTGAAGGAATATGTTCAATTATGTTTTTCATAATATATATTGCGACACCGGATAGCCATAAATACCAGATAATTTGGAGTACAATTTTATAAATAGGTTTTTTAGATTCTTTCTTTTCATCGAATTTTTCTTCATAGTTTGTGAGTAGACATGCTACTGCAAACCCAGATATAAAATGTAGGATAGTAATATATCCTATATCTACTATTTTAGCAAAACGAAATCCTATTTCCATCCTATATCTTATTAAGATATAAAATAGCTCTACTTTCTAGACTTTCTGGACTTTCTGGACTTTCTGGACTTTCTGGACTTTTTATTGCGACGTTTGCCACCAGCAATAGGATTATTGTAATTATTATGATTATTTGTATTTGAATTATTAGATGCTGGTGAACTAGGATTATTATTTGAATTAGCATTTGAATTTGTTTCTTGTTGACTCATTTCATTTAAAGCTCGAGCAAGTTCATTACTCGCAACTCTAAAAGTTTCTAACGCAGTATGATATTCATCATATAATGGAGATAAGTTTTCTGCATTTGAATTTTCATATTGCATAGATTCTATTTCTGCATTTTTTAATCTTTTATCTATATTTTGAAATTTTGATCTTGCATTGGATAAAGTTTGTGTTAAAATTTGCAATCTACTTTGGGGTGTATTATTCACCATTCTATTATAAGCTTAAGAAATTCAGTCGGGTTGGGTTTTAGAACGTTTACGACGTTTATTTAATTTTGTTAAAAGACATTTAATATATTGTATTGATTCATCTTTAGTTTTTGTAGAAATATCTTGTTTCAATTGATGAAATTCAGCTTCTGTAAAGAATTCTTTTTGTGATTCATAAAATTCATTTAGAACCTTCTTGTATGATGGCTTTACATGTCCCCATTTCTTAATGGAGGTATGTAAAAATATTCAGAATCAATTTTTATATATTAAATATAAAAATCCAAAATAACAAAAATATGCTCGGTAAATCTGTATGTCCCCACATTTAGTTCGAGAATGCAAGTCCGCCCATACCCGACATAATGCGGAGTACGTTGTAGTTTGTGGCGTATACATATACAGTTGATGATAGCGTGGCACCTACGCAGTTGTTGGTTACCGTTAGGAGGAGCGTGGTGTTATCTATACGAGATAAGTTGCACGTGCCTGAAGGTTGGTGTTGCTCAGGTTGAAGAGCAAAAGAGTATACGTTAATACCCGTGGCAGGGATGTTGGTGTGGTGTTGGTAGGGTTGTACTAAGTTAAAGTAGTCACCAGGTTGTTGGGTGAAGCGGTCGTGGCCGTTGAGTTGGATGAGGCCAGTTACTACAGGGTTGTAGCCAGCCATGCCTTCTACGCGGGTTACTGAGTAACCAGACTCGAGTACTGAGCGGTCCCACCAATCGGAGAAGTTGAAGGGTTGTTGGCCCTTCCAGGGGTTGATGATACTAGAGTCGCAAGATACGAAGCTGTCGCGTTGTACTACCCATACAAGTTCCTTGCAAGGGTGGTTGAAGTTGAGCTTGATCTTGTTGGACGTGGATGTAATGGATTCACCGCCCGTGAATTGTAGGGTCTCAATGAGGTATTCGTGGGCTACTTGGGCGAACTTGCGGCGTTCGTCTGTGTCTAGGTAGATGTAGTCTACGTAGAGAGAGGCGGCTACAAGACCAGCATTGGCTACACGGGTTTGAATCGTGTTGGGGGCACTGGTTATAGCAGGTGTGATGTCCCATTCCATGTTGCTGAGGGGACTGAATTCGAGGTTGATGCGTACTTCGTGGTATTGGAGGGCAATAAGAGGTAACGCAAGACCAGGGTGACGATTGAACCAGAATTGAAGAGGGATCCACATTGTGTATTCGGGAGAGCAAGAGCTGACTTCTTCGGATGTGTTGGGTACGTTGTATCCGCAGGCAGAGTCGCAGCCTTCGCCACCTTGTAATAGCGTGTTTACAAGTTGGGGTACATTGCCAACCATCTTCGCGTAGCCAGCTTGCTTTCCAGGCTCTTGAGTGAGTTCATTCCAAATGTGGAGCCAGTCGCCGTATTGCTTGTCGATGCGTTGACCGCCGATTTCGATTTCAACACTGTTGATGAGGTTGTGGCCAGGCCAGTTGAGCCAGCGGAATTGAGCACCAGAACCGTCGCTTGTCTGAAGGGTTACAGAGGGTAGCGTGGCTACGAGGTACATGCGGTAGATTAAGTCACCATTACGTTGGATTGTGCACGTTACCTTCTTACCAAAGTTGGGGGCACCATTGAAAGGATTTTCAATGGCTTCCATGGCAAAGTTGGTGTGACGGCGGTATACTACCTTGAAGAAGGTAATTTGGGGGTTACCTGTGAGGTAAACGTCTTGGGCACCATAAGCTACAAGTTGCATTAAGCCACCACCTGTCATCTCTGTCTATACCCCTTCCATAGAAAAAAATTTCAGGAAATCTAAAAAATAAACCGGGAGTGTATTTTCTCTTGTCATCCGCAAAATTATTATCTATGCTTAAACAAGCAAAGAACTTACAACTTTAGAACAAAATGTCCGGGAACGATAGTTTTTTTAAGATACGTCCAACAAAACGAATATCAGTAGAAGAACGAACTACTTTGGATGTAATTCATCAACAACAATTACAAAAGATTAATGAAGAACAAGAAGAATCAAAGCTAATCCAAGAAGATGTAGAAACTTTAGAAAAGCGTATAGAAGAAACAACCGATGATTTAATTAGAGGACAGTTAGAAAATAAATGTGTCCGTTTGAAAGAAGAGCTTGTTAAAAAACAAAATGATGAACGTGTATATGATTATTTATTAGATACTGGTTCTATACTTTTTGATTATTATGATTTACAGACAAAGATATCACAAGGTCAAACAACCTCAACATCACAATGGACAAAACGTAAACCTGGTGATGTATTAAGTGCTCTTGAAACTGCAGCGTCAATTGATAGTCAAAATAATATAAATAATATAACTATATCTACAAACGAAATAACTGCAAAAAAGAAAGGAGAATCTATAAATCGTGATAGTTTACTAGATAAATATTTAATGCAAACGAATCCTGACTATGTGCGTAAAACTACTGATCTAGATGATATGTCTGGTGAATGTTCAGAATGTGGTACAGATATGATGTTTAGTCAAAATGAAGCTATGTTGTACTGTGGTGAATGTGGAGCGACTGAATTTATCCTCATTGACAGTGATCGTCCGTCTTATAAAGATCCTCCACGTGAATCGTCCTACTATGCTTATAAACGTATTAATCATTTTAATGAATTATTAGCCCAATTTCAAGCAAAGGGAAGTGCAGAAATTTCTGAAGAAATTCTAGATCAAATCAAGAATGAGTTAAAGAAACAGCGAATTACTGATTTTAAGATAATCAAGTATCGTCAAATGCGTGAAATTCTACGTAAGTTAAAGATGAATCGTCAATATGATCATATTCCGTATATTATTAGTCACTTGAATGGAAGTATTGCACCGGTCATGGATCGTGAAACAGAAGAAAAGCTACGTCACATGTTCAAAGAAATTCAGCCAAGTTTTCAAGAACATTGTCCTAAAAATCGTCGTAACTTTTTATCATATTCCTATGTACTATATAAGTTCTGTGAATTATTAGAACTAGACAAGTTTTTAGCGAGTTTTCCTCTTTTAAAGAATCGTGATAAACTATATCAACAAAGTAAGGTATGGGAAGCAATATGTAAGGATATGAATTGGGAATATATTCGTTCAATATAGAATTAATAACATACTAAAAAATTGAAGTTAAATAATTGTATACTAATTAATATAATAAAGAAGCAATGAATCGACTTATTCTTGTCCTTTCAGGATTTCTGAGTGGTATATATGGTAGTAATGTTACAAATCCAGTATTTATTATGAATACATTGCCTATTCGCCCAATTGGTAATTATTCAATTGGATATCTTTCACAAACTTCTACAGGTCTTCGTTCTGTAAATTCTACAGATTGTAGTCGTATATCTATGTTTTATTTTCCTGCTGTTTCATCAGGTTCAGCTCTTAGTTTATCCTTACATGTAATTCCTCAACCGACACACACATGTAGTCTTGGACTTACTCTTTATTCTTTCATAAATAATACACAAATTGGAGCTCAAGTCATAAGTTCATTTCTACATAATTTAACAGAACATATTACAATTGATATTAAAGATGCTAATTGGATTCTTGTAAAACATACTCAATACTATGTAGTATTACATTTGATTCAAGAAAAGAACATTCAAGAACATTGTCATATACGTTTACCGTATTCAAATCATTCATCTGTAGCTAGTCTATATTCAATTATTATTCAGGAAGGAAATTATAATACTACTTGTAATTCATCTTCTTGGAATACATCTATATCTACACATGGTGATTTTCTTGGTATGAGTATTATTGCAAATACATATGTTTTGAATAATACTACAATGGCAATGGCAAGAAAGTTGAATGCAACAAACCTAGTCAATGTAACAACTACACCCATATCTACACCAGTACAAACACCAGTACAAACACCAGTACAAACACCAGTACAAACACCAGTACAAACACCAGTACAAACACCAGTAGAAACACCAGTAGAAACACCAATACAAACACCAGTACAAACACCAGTACAAACACCAGTAGCTATACCTACAACTACAACTACAACTACAACTACAACTACAACTACAACTACAACTACAATTACAACTACACCAACACCAACACCAACACCAACACCAACACCAACAACTATAACTACACCTACTTATATAAAACCTCCACAGTCACTGTCTACAACTCCAACACCCAGTCTTCAATATTCAAGAACACATATTTCAATTCCTTCACTAACAAATTCTTCATCAACCCCAATATTAAATTCAAATACTTATATTTTATCTGATTATAATAAAATCATTATTGGTATATCTATACCTTTATCAATTGTGATTCTATTATCAATAGTATATATGTATTATATAGATAATTATAAAAAAAATCTTAGAATTATTAATTCAAAAAAACCAATGATTGTAATAAATAATCCGATTATTTCAAATGAAGAATTAATTTCAAACTATGATGGTCGTAAACATCGTTCAGGAAGTTTTGTATAAAAATACATTTATAAAATATAAGAATATATAGTATATATTCTTATATAAATTACTATACTTTTTTATACTATTTAACGGCGCATAGGGAAACCGACAAGGTTGGCACCTAGACCGAAACCCGCACCTTGGCGAGCCGTTACTCCTACAGAGGGGGCAAGTACGTCAAGGAGGGCAAATACGGCAGCGGCTACTAGGGCTAGGGCAGCGATTTCATCAAGCGGGAGAGAACGCTTAGGAATGTAGATGGCGGCAATCGCTACAGCGAGGCCTTCTAGTAAATATTTTAGGGCACGGTTGACAAAGTCAGCTACACTACCTTGCATACTTCTATACTATATAATTTGAAAATAGTTAGAATTGTCGGAAGGATGCGTAAAGAACTAGTATATTCAAATAGTATATACGAGAAGAAATGTCTCAAGGTCCTGTAAAGGAAGATTTTCTTGATGAAGATAATGAAATCCCGGGACAACGTTTTTGTCTATTAAGTTTCTTAAGTCCTGAAAAAGTTCTTGAAAAAAAGGAACTTTATTTTTTTCATCAATTCCTAAAAAATTATGAAATTAACTGGAAGACAAAGAATCTAGAAAAGTTTCTAGCGAAACAAGTAATGGATTTTAATAAGAAACTAGATGTTGAATCTGATCGTTTACTAGAATCTGATCTAAGTGGTGCTGCGGATATTTGCCGTCAAGCCCGTATTCGTATTGATAATGTACTTGATAACTACCATGACTTTGTAAAACAAAATGCTTCAGATATTACACAAACTATTATTAAAGATTCATATGATGACTTCATGTATGCTCATGGTAAAAAACTAGAAGATGACTTCCACACCAAGAATAACTTTCAAACGACTGTTCGTGGACTAAAAATACGTGGAAGCTATAGCTCTCAAGAAGAGGCCACTGCTCGTGCTAAGAAGCTACAACGCAATGATCCTGTTCACAACATTTATGTAGCTACTGTTGGCAAATGGCTTGCATGGGATCCTAGCCCCCATGAAGTAGGTGAACAAGAGTATGCTGAAGATCAGCTCAACGAACTCATGAAGTCTTATAAGAAGAATGAAGAAGATCGTGAAGAATTCTTTTCTAAGAATCCTGATGCCAAGAAGTCAATCAAGCCTAAGGGAGTCATTGGTGAAAACTTAGCAAGTTCACTTTCTGGACCTACTTCTGAACCTGCTCCTGTTAATACTACCTCATCTGCTGGTCAACACAACAGTTTATTCGAAGGTCCTGCTGACCTAGCTCTACAACGCAAGATGGAACGTGAGGCGAATGCTAAGAAAGAATAAATAGTATATTAGAAAAAAATAATTATATATATATATAATTATTTTTTTATGTTTTTATGTTTTTATGTTTTTATGTTTTTATCTTATTCTTCCTTGGGTTGTACATTGTTTATATCATAACGAGGTAGGATAGGAACACATGTTCTTTGCTCGCAAAAATATCCTTCGGGACAAGGCTTCTCACCCTCCTTGCAAGTGAAATCATCAAATCCACTTACTGTAGAAAAGAACATTTTTACATAAGGAACAATTATTAATATACCAAAAAATACCATGAAAAGTCCTGCAAGTCCTAGACCAGCTTCACGCGCCATGATGTTTCTAATACATATTTTATATAAAAATATAACCTAAATTTAAGGAAATACAGGAAGACCTGTATTACTAGGTAAAGCAGGAGGAGTATTTCCTATACAATAACCATTTGCACAATATGTTCCAAAAGGGCAAGGATTTTGGTCAATACCACAACGTTGATCATCGGGAGAAGCAATGAAGTGTTCATATTTTACAATCACAAATGATAAAGTTATCGCAATCATTAATAATGCAAATGATGACCACATTATATAGGACATATTGTTCTAATTCTACAATCTAAAAATCCTTGCGTACAAGAATGGAAGGACCGCGTAAATGTTTTGAGGATGCTGGATCATAAGAATTTACATCTTCTTCTTCACGATCACGATAAAATGTTGCATTATGTTGCCAAAATTCAGGTGCTCCTATACGAAAATCTCCTTGAATAGCCGCCTTATACCAGAAAATTGCATCATCTAATTTATTACTACGTGTATTATTATTAATTACAAGACATTCAAAATTTTCTGTACATTGATCCATGATTTGACAAAAAAATTCAAAATTAGGAAAGGCAGCACCAAAGTTATCAAAGATACGTTTGCGATTTGTAATATACGGTTCACGTAAAATAAATACATAGTCTACATTTGTACGTAGTACAGGAGGAATACCAAGAGGATATTGCATTGTAATTAAAAAGAATACTTTTTGATGCCGACCGTTTAAGAATAAATAACGAATATTTTTATCGTGAATCCATGAATCATCATATAAGCAGTCATCTAAGATCATAAAAGAACGAGGATCTAACTTACTTTTTACAATTGGTTGTCCAGGTACTCTGGAATTTTCTTGTTGTTGAATCTTGCTTGTAATAAGCTTCTGGCGTTTTACAAAGTTCATAAGTATTGCCGCATTATATTCACCATGAATAAAGATCGGTGGAATAATCTTACTATAAAAAGAATTAGATTCTTCTGTGCCACTTATAACAGTTCCCATAGGAATGTTTTGATGGTGAAATAATAGATCCTTTACAAGGGTTGACTTACCGGTACGACGACGACCAATAAATACACATACAGCATCTTGAGGAATCAATTTCATGTCGAATTTTCGTAGTCTTACACTTTGTGCTGAAAGTGTATTGGGATTTGTTGTCATATAACTTCTATTTATAATAGATTTTCAATTATAATTTTTTTTAACGCAAAACATGCGTGAAATTCATATATCTTTATTAATTATACCCGGAGAGAAATATGCCAAAAGCAACCAATAACAAATCAAAATCTAAACAACAAGATTCAGCTGTACAATGCACAGTAGATATTCGTCTAACAACTACTCAAAATCAACCATTTTTTGAATCATTGGCACCGAACTACATACACTGTGAAGATACTCTTTCAATGCTAACAGCAATTTTACCGACAAAGTTTCGTAATAAACCATGTACAATTGATAGTAGTTCTACTCTAGTCAAGTGGACTTCTACATCTACAAAAAATGGTCAAGGAATTCTCCGAATCTCTAAAGATAACATTGAACAAGATGTACAGGCTTATGAAAAGAAGATACCTCTTATTGAACCGTTTCATTGGATGAAGTATAATGAACGACCTATTCTACCATTTTCATGGTCACTACAATCATCATCTATACTTGATGCTGAAAATCAAGCTTATATTGATGTACTAGGAAGTTCTCTTGTTAGCAAACTTACACACCTTTATAATTCCCCGCATTTCTGTAAATTTTATGGATGTTTTCGAACAGTTCTTACAAACTTTCGTTTTAATTTAGAAGAAGATTTAGAAGATATAAGATTCACTCAATGGTTTTGGGAAAAGCTTGAAAAAAAAGAATTTATTATACATATTTATGAAAAATCTTCTGGTAAGGAATTATGTATAGAAGAAATTAAATCCTTACTAAAACCCGATGATGAATACTTGGAAAACTCTGATGATGATACTGAATCCACAAATGAATCCACACAATCAGAACAACATCTTGAAACAATAACTAGTTACCAACAAAATACAATTATAGATCTTGAAGAAGCTAATTTTGATAACAAGAGTACAGATTCAATCCCAATTTTCTTAAATCGTAAGTCCACTAGAAATAGTTCGCATTCCTCGCATTCCTCACATTCCTCGCATTCCTCAGAACTATCTAACATATCCTTTACGGATGAATATGAAATCTATGTTGATCTACCCAATATGCCAGCTGTTATTATGTATGCCGAGAAATGTAATGGAACTATGGACGAATTATTAAATGAATCAACTTATTCTCCTATATCATCTTCTGAAAAACAAGCTACTTGGTCTGCATGGATCTTTCAAGTATGTATGGCCTTGTGCCAACTACAAGGTGGTCTACGCTTAACCCATAATGACTTGCATACAAATAATGTCATGTGGAAGAAAACAACCGAAGAATACTTATACTATACTGACAATTCTAATCGTGTTTGGAAAGTGCCGACCTATGGTCGTATTTTTACAATCATTGACTATGGTCGTGCCATATTCACCATCAACAGTTTTTTCTGCATTAGCAGTGATTATCAAGAAGGAAGAAATGCTCATGGCCAGTATAACTTTGGACCCTTAGAAGATCCTGATGAACCGAGAGTCTATCCCAATAAGAGTTTTGACTTGTGCCGTTTATCCTGTAGTCTTCTTCGTGGACTATTCCCATATAATCCTGCAGAGAAAGAAAATGGAAATGTCATTACGAAAGAAAAAGGGTGGATTATAAAAGAAACTAACTATTCTTTATTTAATCTACTCTGGGCTTGGTTATGTGCTGATAACGGTGCGAATATTCTTGAACTACAAGATGGGGACGAAAAGTTTCCTGGATTTGACTTATATATTGAAATTGCTCACAATGTTCATAATGCTGTTCCACAACAACAACTTACACATCCCGCATTCCAATCGTTTTTAATTTCTACACCCTTGCCGAAAAATATACAATCTATAAAAGTTCCTATATAATAGGATGGCACAACAAGTAGATGAATGGACTCCAAAAGTATTAAATGCTTTAGAGAGAAGTCTTGGACTACAAGCTAATCGTTTAATTGAAGTTATGAAAGAAACTGGAGCAATTTTAGCTGGTGGATTTGTATTACAATCTATTGTAAAATATTATGATGAAAGATTACAATATGATTTAGATATATATGTACCCTATCAAAATGTGAGAAAATTTCTTGAAAAATGTATAGTACAAACAAATCCAGATGGCTCTTTAATACGGAAAAAAGATCGTATACTTCAGGATTTTATTAATAGTTATAGACGTTATGATGCAAGTATTTATTGTCGTTCATTTTTAAGAAAAAATGGTATTCGTCGTGTACATACATTTAGTAATATAACTCGTATTGATTTTACTGAACCAAAGTTATTATTTTCTGTTGATATTATGTCAGTAAGAAAAAGAAGAACACCTGTTGAAGTATGCTCCAATTTTGATTTAACATTTTGTCAAGTATGGTTTAATGGTACCACGGTATTTGCAACACATCCTGAACATATTCGTCAAAAAGCTGGATTCTTACAAGGTGACTATATACAAGCCTTACTTTCAGGAAATGAATTTTTGAAAACTCGTATAAAAAAATATAAAAGACGTGGATTTAAAATTACATATGATCCTTCAGTAACAAAACATTCTATTCCAAGTATTGATGAAATAATTGGAAATAATATTTGTTTAGAAGAAAAACCTATTGAAGAACGTTTACCTATATGGTTTCAAAGAATAGCAACAAAATGGTTATTAATGAATAAAAAACAACAAAGTAGTTTTTATATACCATTACAAAATAAACCACATGGAAATTTACAATTATTTTTAGACTCAACTACTGAAGTACAATCATCAATAGATAAAGGTATTATAGAAGGAGCTATAAGTATATCAGATGAAATACCATATGAAATTCGTGAGGATGAAGGATATGATAGTGAAGATATGGACGGTCCTAAATTAGCTCAACTAGCTGTTGAAAAGTATGTTTCCAAGGAAAAAGAACTTTCTCCAGTTCCTATTCAACCTGATATTGTATTATATCGTTCATTATTCTTATTATTAGAAAAACAATTTTCAAAACATAAAAAAAATAATAACTTTACTGATAAAATATATGAAGATTATAATTTAGAAGATAAATATTCAAAAGATTCTTTTTATGATGTCTATAATAATTTTCGGTTTATGTATCAATATGAGTATAGACCAGAAATTATAGCTAAATTATATAAACAAGTAAAAGTATTTGGTGATTATTTACTAGATCATTGCACAACAGAAGGTGATGATTTTTATGGTGGTACAGGTAGACTGTATCATATCCACAACCATCCTATTGATCAAGGAATTACTAGTGAATCATTAGAAGGATATTTAGAAGAATTTAAACAATTAGCAGATACAACAAAAGGAATTCCATGTTATTATAGACCAGAATGCGAACAATTAATTTCATTACGTACAATTGAAACAATTGTTTCCCCTGGTTATTTTAAGAATTTTGCGAAACGTGGATCTCCTAAAATGGGTATAGATACAATATTGCCCATCTATGATGCAACATTAAGCAATACAAAAATATATGCAGAAGGATTTGGTGATGAATATAGTGAAACAATGTGTCCATTTTGTTTGCAACCGATTTCTCGTAATGCAGGGTGTAATTATATGACACATGATAATATTAATAAATTACCTGAATCTGCAATACCTTATTGTGATAAAAATTTAGTAGCACAATCTATATTAGATAGTTATAAAAGAAAGGGACGAGATTTATTAGAACATCCTGATCTTCCTCTTCATATTGAAATCTGTGTAGAATGTGGTCGCCCATGCAGTGGACATCAACATTTTGATATAAACTCGGAAGAACCGGCTTTATTACCTGATAATCATGATTATTCTAAGTGTTCTGGTGGTGGTCGTCCTGAATTATTTGCTCGTATTATGGCAGTACGTGATGTATATAAATATGGTGGAATCAAGGATCCTAAACAAGAACGCCTAGTCGCTGCATGGGCTGCAGATGCTGCTGCAAGAGATCCTATATATCTTGCACGTGGTGCTGCGTTAGCAGCAAAAGAACCTGATCAACGTGCATTTAATGTAAAAGTTCCTGCTATAAAGAAATATAAATCCAAAGCGTATAAAGATGTTTCTAAAAATAAAGCAAATGCTGCTACTAAAGAAGCAAAAAATAGTATGGCAAATGTTAGTGAAGCTCCTTCAAAAACTGCAGTATGGGTAAAAGTCTGGGTTGATGCAATTAGTGCAGTAAAAATATTTGATGAAGACTTGGCAAGACAAACTGCAGAACAAGCAAGAGAAACTGCAGAAAAAACACCTGCAGAAGAATTTAATATTCCTGATACTTCTGTGAATGATATGGCTGATACTCCTGAGAATGATACTCATGTGAATAATAAAAATTATCTTAGTTATTCAGAAGATGGTAAATCACTTTTAGATAAATTTATTGAAACAGGTATTTCTGAAGCTGAAGCTGAAGCTGAACTTGAACATGAACATGAACTTGAATCTGATTATGAAAATAATTTATCTGTAGAAAATAAAAATATTGCATCCCCAATAAATTTTGAGGGTGGAAACCGTAAAAAATCACGTAAAAATAGAAATAAGAAAATCACAAAGAATATTCCTAGTTCTATTAATTATAAACAAGATACTAATACACGTAGAAAGCGTAAGTTACGTATAAAAACTCGTCGTAATACTATTCCGATGTAATATTAATATAATATTAGAATGAGTAATCTACTATTATATATTCGTAAGGAAGAAAATCCTTATGAATATAGAACACCTCTTGTCCCAAAGGATATTGAAATATTAATAGAAAAAGGATGTATAATTTATATAGAATCATCTAATGAGCGTGTTTATACTGATAGTGAGTATGAAGCAGTTGGTGCAATTATTACAAATGATAAATGGTATAATATAAAGTTCAAAGATGCTTTTATTATTGGAATAAAACAATTCATAGAACTAGAAAAATTAAATAACCATACTCATATCTTTTTTTCTCATACATTTAAACAACAAAAAGAATCTAAACAAATATTAGGATATTTTTCTAAATCAAATAGTACATTATATGATTTAGAATACTTCTTAGATATAAACTTTCATAGAAGAATTGCATTTGGATACTATGCAGGTATAGTTGGATGTATACTAGGTCTACAACAATATATAGAACATAACCTTTCAAACCTTGTAGCATGGAATTCATATGATAGTATGTTACAGTCTATTGACCAAAAGAAACTAAAAAATACAAATATAAAGATTGCAGTTATTGGAGCAAATGGACGCTGTGGTCAAGGTGTACAGAAAATCCTACAACACTTTCATCTAGACTATACAAGTTTTACGAGAAATAGTAGTATTGATATAGTTAATACATATGATCTTGTATTTAATTGTATAGTATTAGATCCATCCTATAATCAAGTATGGTTTTCCAATAAATCAGAATATAGGAAAGATTGTACAATTGTCGATATAAGTTGTGATTATGCAAGTAAGAATAATCCAATTGCAATTTATAATACACCTACAACATGGGAAAATCCGGTCTTTCATTATAATTCATATATAAATATTATTGCAATTCCTAATCTACCCTCACTACTACCAAAAGAAAGTTCAAACGAGTTTTCAGAAGATCTTACAAAGTTACTCTTAGAGTATGAAAAAGACACAAACTACACATGGAAAAATAACCTACACCACTATTTTAAAAATATAAAGTATATTTAGAGAATTAGTATGTCAGATATAATGAATTCATTTTTACAAGGTTTCAAATCTCTTAAAATGAATCAAAACAAGCAAATGAAGCCTAGAGGAAATGAACAACTTCCTATGCCGAATAATTCATCAAGACCTTCATCACCTGCTAATATTACTAATACACCGACATTATCTAACCCTGTTGTTACCACTTCCAATATAAGACAAGGTGGTCGCAGAAATACGCGTAAATCCCGACGCAGCAGCCGCAAAAGAAGCAGCAGCCGCAAAAGACGCAGCAGCCGCAAAAGACGCAGCAGCCGCAAAAGACGCAGCAGCAATAACAGACGCACCAGAAGTCGGTAAAAAACTTATAAAATATACTAGTTATTTATTACATATTTGACCCATATCTTCGCTTAATTGACTTAATCCTACTAGATTCTGAAACAGTAGGAAGAAGCATTCTTTTCTTATTCAGCAATACCTTATATTGTGCACGACGAAGACGTAGTTCTTTTACAAGAATTGGAAATTCCATATTATCATTTATATCTGCATTTCTCAATTCAAATTCTCGTCGTATAATTATGTTCTTATAACCTCGTAGTTCATTATTCAGTGCGTTTTTATAATAATCTGGATCTGTATATAATTTATTTTTTTCATCAAATTCTTCCATATCTTTTATAGCTAAACTCATAAGATTAGGAGTAAATACCTTTGTAGACATGATTGCATCATCCATGTCTATAAATTGATTTGACATATTTACTTATACTATATTTTTAATAATAGTGTAGTATCAATTTTACTAATATATAAAAATTGATAGTTAGTACAACCACTATATTACTAATATGAGCGTTAAATTTACTAACGACTTGGAACAACTCAAACAAGATGTTCGAGAAATTCGGAATAGAGTACCACTAATCCAAGAACATCTGAATACTATACAGAATATTACAGGACAAAAAGGACAAAAAGGACAAAAAGGACAAAAAAAGCAAACAACTCAGGGAAGTAAAAATGCATCTGATGGTATTAAGGTAGAAACTATCTTCTGTAGTCAACCATCTATTATTTCTGCATTGAATACATATTTCAATAAACCTATCAAGTCTATTATACCTGTTCCAAGTATTCCGTATAAAAAGAAGAGTGATGTGTATGTGGAATTTGAAGACACTACAAGAATAAATATTCAAATAAAGAACGGAAGGATTGCTGATGATGGTCGTGGACATAGTGTTGATCGCCGCGAATGTAATTTATTCTCACAAATCTCACCTGACTTTGAAAAAATTCTCAGAATTGTATGTCTGAAAAAAGAAGGAGAACGGAGCATTAACATTGATAAAACTATTAGTCAAGAAGTTGTAAATCGGTGTATTCTTGGAATGGAAGAATCAACAAAACCGAATTATTTCGTACATACTGTTATGAATGATGATAATAGTATTGAATCGCTAGGAATATCAACATCAGAAGATTTTATGAAACAAGTACATGATAACTTATATGCACACATGGTATCTAAGATAACATGTGTACACCTGAGTCCAAATATCTACTTTCAAAGAAAGGGAGGTACAAAAAACGAGTCAAGGCCGAACCATATTCAAATGAAGTTAAAACTTACAAATAACTTTGCTTCAATATTTAGAAAGCTTTTGTAAAATACTTTTCAATTGCTGGTATAAAACTTTGTGGAACATTGACAACAATACTATTTCCTAGACAAAATAACATATCTTCTGTAGATATACCACTAGGAATCTTATAATCAGTAGGAAATCCAAACATACCTAGTGTTTCTTTTACAGAAAGACGACGTATAACATTGCCGACCTTATATAGACCCGTTTTAGCTCCAGGACCACCACTACTTGCACAGACAGTAATACCAACACTACTAATATCATAGACTCGTTCACCTTGTCGTCCACCTTTTTTTGTCTTATTAGACATTACATCAAAGAGTATACGTGGTTTTCCTTGTTGTAAGACAGATTTCTTTGCTTCAAGATAGTAGTTACCAGAATTCCATGCTTCATTAATACTAGTATCAATAATACTTGATACAGGGACAAACCTTTTTACAGGTTCTGGGATAACAAATGCTTTCTTAGATGCTACAATAAAGATACGTTGACGTGCTTGAGGACTAGCATAGTTGGCAGAATTAAGTATGCGTGATGTCACTAGATAACCTCGTTTTTGCAGTTCAGAACATATTTTCAAGTATGTATTTCCGTTATCATGTGTTTTGAGATTTTTTACATTTTCTAAAATACACATGTGTGGATTCTTAACATCTATAATTTTCAGAATATTATAGAATAAGTTTCCTTTTTCTTTATCATTGAATCCTTCTCCATTCCCAGCAATACTAAAAGGTTGACAAGGAAAACCAGCACATAGTAGTTCAAAATCAGGTAGTAAACTAGGATTGAGTTTGCATATATCTCCTTCAGGTTTTATACAGTAGTTTGCCTCGTATATCTTTCTTATACCTTCATCTATATCACAAGCAAATACACATTTGAACTTATTAGAAGTATTAAATGCAGTGTGAAATGCACCAAGTCCACAGAATAAGTCAATATAGCGTATAGTAGACTTTTGTTGCAAAATCTTGTTTACCTTTTCCAGTAAATCATTGCATTGTATAACTAGATTTTCTAACTTTCCTTCAAGTTCTTCTATTTTATTCTCTATTCTAATCTATGTAACATAGATATTTTAAATTATATAACCAATTTTTATCTGATTAGTTATATAATTGTAATTAATATCTTAGAATCCAGGAGGACCTACTTGAAGATCAACATCAGATGACTTTGAAACTGCGGTTGTTGTTGTACTAGCTACACTAGAAACGGTAGTTGTAACATTATCGGTGATTTTTACCATAGATTCGGGAACAAATGTCCATAAGATAGCAACAAAGATTCCGCCAAGAATAGCATCACGAATAATTCCTTTAACTTTTATAGGTTCATCATTTTCTGAAGAATAATGTTGAAATCCAGCACTTGCAGCGGCGACAATACATGCTCCAATAAGAATGCTGATCCATAAACTTGATTTTGAGAGGTCTAGGTCCATATTCTGACAAAAAACATTAAAGCAAAGTATATGATTTAACGCACTTATAGTTGTTCATAGTCATTATTTGATAGATCTTCATTAGGATAGTAGGTTAGATCCTCAAAATCTGATAAAGGTTCACGATCATCATCTACAAAGTTAATATTGTCGGAAGATGGATTTGTGGATTCAATATAGTTAATATCAGTTACTCCACCTTTTTTCTCAATAACTTGGTCATAGTTTGTAAAACGAACAATAGGTTCAGTATCAATGATTAGTGTTTGTGCTGTTTGTACAGGGGCTTGTTCTGATACAGGAGCAGGAACAGAAACTTCAGGTAGATCTATTTTTTCAATTACAGGAATTGTTGAGATTACTTTTGTTTCTTTCTTGACTTCCTCTTCTTTCTTGACTTCCTCTTCCTTTTTGACTTCCTCTTCTTTCTTGACTTCATCTTCTTTCTTGACTTCATCTTCTTTCTTGAATTCATCTTCTTTCTTGACTTCCTCTTCTTTGACTTCAATCTTCACTTCCTCCTTTTCCTTTTCCTCTTCTTTTTCATCTTCATCTTCAGCATCAGCATCGGTACCTGCATCAGGTTCAGCAAGATAGTCCTTGAGTATATTCTTCACTGGAAGAAGTCCACGAATCGCTTGACCAATTCCATCATGTAGTAGTCCTTCAATTTGACGATGGTTCTTTTGTTTTTCAATAGGACTTAGTTCATTATGAAATAAGTAAGCAGAAGACCATAATAGACGACTGCACTCACTTAAAGCACGATGTAGAAAGTGATCGAGTTTCGGAATCGTAATCTGTACACGTTTATTCTTGTTTCCAAGACGAATCGCTGTTAAAACCTTCGTATGAGCAATAAATACCGCAGTTACAAGTTCTTCAAGATAGTCACACTGAATTTCGCTGATACACTTTTGCACTTCACGTTGAACTTTATCCACATTCCATTCGGGGACTTGGCTCAGTAATTCTTGGAACTTCCAGAGTTGACGTTTTTGATTTGATTCTTCATCAGAAGCTTGTTTTAGACAATTCATAAAAAAACGATGAAAACTAGGTACAATGAATAAGGTAAGTTGTTTTGTATATTCACCTTTGGCCTCGGCGTATACGGATGCAGTAGAATCATAACTGTCCATAGTACTCTAAATCATTTATTTGTTTCGTTTGGCTTTGCTAAAACGCGTTTGAGTGCTAGTTCAGTAAGAATTAACCAAAGATTTATACCATCACCAAATTTCTTATAATAGTATATTTGTTCATCAACTGTTACAGATTTTAATTCTTTATGTAAAAGAACATCAGGAAAATATCCATATTGTCGAGCATGTTGAATATTTACACATATCTCCTTTACAGTAAATCCAGGACTCCAAACTCTCATTTTTTGTTCTAAATTATGACGAATTTTACGTATTTCACCATATCCACGTTTCTCCAGCTGTTGAATTGAATCTTGTTTACGAAAACTTATATTTGGCATACAAATTCTCAGACATCGACTTAAAAGCGGAGGATTCATGGTTACTTCATCACGAACTTCTAGTGCAAACTCTACATTTGATGTTGCTGTTTCAAGAATTCGCCGTAAAAATGCTTGTGCATCCGTAGTCAGTGTATCAGCACCTTCGAGCCAAATAAGCGTAGGTTCCTTACTACGATGTTGACTAAATAAGTAGGCACGACCTTGACGTAGGCTTCTATCAGTACGAATGGAGTGGCGTATAAGTCTTGCTCCACGACTTAGGGCACGATTACGAATCCATGTACTTTTTCCTGAACCACTAGGTCCACTCACTAAAAAAGCGAGTTTCATTATTTAATATTACTAGAAGAATGCTTAAGCCGTTATAAATTATATAACAGATTAAATAATACGCAGTAGTCTAACCTAGTAGGCCATAGCAGCAATACGATGTAGACTTTTTTGTAAAGGATTATTGTCAACTGCTTCGACAATATCTTTTGTAAGACGTTCAGCTGACACATCAAGATGTAGCGGTACACGATACTTAATTTGACCAATATCACCAGGTCCAGGAGGTAGGGATTCAACACGATTTCCAGCATTTACACGGTCATTAATATCATCGGTATTAATACGTTTTGCAGTCTGTTTTCCAGGTCTAGCCTCAAAGACAGCAACATTTCCATTTCCAGCAATTGGCTTACGTCCACGAGCAATTTGTTCCTTATTCGGATTTGTTCTCATGTTATAGGCAAAGTCTTCATTCATATAGCCCCATGAAGAATTTGCACCAGCACCATAGTATTGGCGATCACTGAGTTGTGCCTTTTGTGTGGGTCTAGCAATATCCTTCGGATCATATACAGTTAGACGATTTGGAGCACTTGCAGAAGAAGCTACACCACGGTAGTTCCAGTTTACTGTTGTTTCCTTTACAGTGGTTCTAGCAACGTCATTCGGGTCCCATACAGTTACAGAAGGGGCACCACCACTAGGTCCAGCAGGACCAAAGTCACTTACACCATCTTCCATTTCGGCACGGCGAGTAGGTCTAGCATCATCAAGATAGTGAGTAGTGACTTGACCAGCTTCGGCAGGTACAACATTGAGACCCATTGTGCGTTCACTAGTAGCTGTACGTTCATTTGGACGATTTTCCCAGCTTCCGCGTCCATAGTCCGCCATTTCAGAATCAGGATTATTTGTATACCATGCAGATGAATCAGCATTACGATATCCAGCACCACCATATTGCTGTGTCATTGGAGTACGATAGGAACCAGCAACGTAGCTTTGGTAGGTATCTTGACCAGCGGCAGGACCAAAGACTTCGGAAGTTGTATCTGTACGTGTTGTGTGCGGTAAAATCTGTACAGGGCGTACAGCTTCTTTAACAAGATCAACTGGGGCAGCTCCACCTGCACGAGCATTTGTTTCATCAATATAAAATTTATCAGGACGATATTTGCGAACTTCACCAGGACTATCCATTGAAGCACCAATAAAGTGTTGACCAGGAATAACTGGTTGATCATAGGATACTTTCGGATTATTAGCAGTACGAAGTTCATCGGTTGTTCTAGGTCTCATAATTTCATTAATTTCGAGTTGTTGGAATCCACCCTTTCCAAGCATACCATAGCCTTCACCAACACCTGAACCAACGTGGGTAGGTTCAAAAGGACGTTCACCTCTACGAGCAACAGGAGTATTAATACGACTTTCGATAAAGTCAGTGCTTGATTCCAGTCCAAAGGGATTTCCAAAGGGACGTTGATAGTCAAACATAGTTTCGACTTCTTTCTTAGCAATTTGGGTATAACCAGCACCAGTAAATGTATCGAGTACAGAATTATTTGCATTTGCTCTCATATTTTGTTTCACACGACCACCAAAAAAAGGAACCATGTTATTATGTTTAAATTCATTTGCAGGTATACTTTGTCCACTCAAACTACTTTGTACATCTCCAGAAACATAATTAGGATTTTCTTCAAGTCCAGCGGGATTTAATCTTACTTGTGGAGTAAAATCTTCAACGGTAGTGGGTTTAGGTTTCTGAGACTCAGATACTCTAGGAACAGCTAGTGGAGGTTGTTGTGTAGCATATCCTACAGGCATTCCATAAGGTCCGGGTGAAGGTTCAGAAGGATATGTTCGTCCATTGGGTGTTGAATAAAATAAATCAAGTTCAGGTGAAGGGGCAACAGCAGAAGCACCTTGAGGAGTTTGGGCAAGAGCAGAACTAGGAGGAGATTTTAAGGCAACTGTTTTACTTCCGGGTTTCAATGTCATGGATTCATTTGACTTTGTTTTAAATCCTTCAGATTTCTTATTTCCAGCGAGTCGGGATACTGCATATCCTAGACCTACAAGGCCTGCAAAAGCAAGTGCCTCCATATCTA
>Ga0214923_10000665_pt1 | contig 51021 bp, 47 predicted proteins | sample LL1510_MetaG_FD_177993 | JGI IMG/M metagenome (GOLD analysis project Ga0214923, IMG submission 177993) | Freshwater microbial communities from Lake Lanier, Atlanta, Georgia, United States - LL-1510 | ecosystem: Environmental > Aquatic > Freshwater > Lake | place: USA: Georgia | collected...
CCCCAATGACCTTCGCACCGGTTTCACGTGAAACCGGTGCGAAGGTCATTGGGGTCCGCCGCCTCAAGGAGGCGATGGCCAAACCTGCCTCCACTCGGATCTTCACCGTAGCCAACCAAAAGGGCGGGGTGGGTAAGACCACCACCACCGTGAATATCGCAGCTGCCATGGCGATGGGCGGGCTTCGGGTCCTTGTGATTGATCTTGATCCACAGGGCAATGCATCAACTGCACTAGGCGTTGAACATCGTGATAGCGCAGGTGTCTATGAAGTTTTGATGGGCGATACAAAAATCAGTGAAGTGATTAAGAAAGTTGCAGGCTTTCCTGTTCTTGATTGTGTTTCATCAAATACATCTCTTGCTAATGCTGAAATCAATTTAGTCTCCATGGTTGCGCGCGAATTACAGTTAAAGAGCGCCATTGAAGAAATTAGCGCAAATTACGATTACATTTTTATTGATTGTCCACCATCGCTTGGACTTCTCACTATTAATGCATTTGCTGCATCAAAAGAATTATTGATTCCTATTCAAACTGAGTATTACGCACTCGAAGGTTTATCACAATTACTTGAAACATACGCAGTGGTAAAAAAGCGGTTAAATCCAACACTTCATTTATCAACCATTGTTCTTACTATGTTTGATGGGCGCACTCGTTTATCAAATGATGTTGCAGCAAATGTGCGCTCTCACTTTCCGAATGAATTAATTGATATTCCAATTCCACGTGCTGTGCGCGTATCTGAAGCGCCTTCATATAACCAAACAGTGATGACATATGACCCACTTTCTCCCGGTGCAATCGCTTATATGCAAGTAGCGCGCGAGATAGCCGAACGAGGCAAACCGAAAGATGTTGTTTTTGATTCAAACGTAGTCAACATTCACTACAAAGGTGGAATTGCATAATGGCGGTCAAGCGTGGTGGTCTTGGAACTAATTTAGATTCACTTATCCCTACATCACTCACTGTTGCTGGAACAGAAGTTGCGCAACAGAACGAAATTCCACTTTCTCACATTTCACCTAATCCAAAACAACCACGACAAATCTTTGATGAAACTGCCATGGCAGAGCTTGTTGCATCAATTAAATCTGTAGGAATCTTGCAACCACCAGTTGTCCGAAAAGTTGCTGAAAATAAGTATGAATTAATCATGGGAGAGCGTCGCTATCGCGCAGCGCAGATCGCAGGTTTTAGCAGCATTCCAGTCATTATTCGTCAGACTCCTGATAACGAATTACTCCGCGAAGCACTCATTGAAAATATTCATCGCAGCAATCTCAATCCACTCGAAGAAGGTGCTGCCTACGCGCAATTGCTCAGCGATTTTGGTTGCACTCAAGATGAGTTAGCGGCAAAACTCGGTAGATCTCGCCCGCTCATCTCCAACACAATTCGTTTGCTTAATTTGCCAGATTCAGTACAGCGCAAACTTGCATCTGGTGTTCTTTCAGCAGGTCATGCTCGTGCGCTGCTGGGATTAACTGATGGGTCAGAAATCGAAAAGCTAGCATCACGCATTGTTGCTGAAGGTTTAAGTGTTCGTGCAACAGAGGAAATTATTGCAACGCTAAAACCTACAACGACTACACCAAAGAAATCTGCAGTGAAAGGAACTTCGGGTGCGGGGTTGGCAGCGGCTGAGTTATTAAGCGATTACTTAGATACTCGAGTCACAGTGCAATCAGGTAAGGGCAAAGGCAAGATAGTGATTGAATTTTCAGGAAGTGAAGATTTACAGCGAATCGTTGATTTAATCGAAGGTAAGTAATTAATTCAGCGCAGTTCCGCGGCGCTTCATCTCTTGCTTCACAACGCCACCGAGCGCCTTCACACCTTCGCGAATACGTTCTGGAGTTGGGTGGCAGTATGAGAGACGCATCGCCCACGAACCAAGTCCATCAGCGTAGAAAGCAGTGCCTGGTACATAAGCAACTTTGGCAACAATCGCCTTAGGCATCAGCGCTTTAGTATCAATTTCTGGCGGCAAATTTACCCAAACATAGAAACCGCCACCTGGCTTGGTCCACGTGGCTTCTTGCGGGAAGTGTGCTTCAAGACTTTCTAACATCGCATCGCGGCGCACTTTATAAAGCTCGCAGAAATTAGCGATTTGATCGCGCCACGGTTGATCTGCCAGATAGCTAGAGATCGTTAATTGTGTGAAATTGGAAGGACATAAAATCGATGATTCAGAAGCAATCACCAATTTATCTTTTAATGATTGCGGAACAAGCGCCCAACCAACGCGTAGACCAGATGCGATTGTTTTAGAGAATGAGCCGAGATAGATAACGTTCTCAGAATCTTCAGCGCGCATCGCATTAGGCGATGGTTTATCGAAGCCGAGCAGACCGTATGGGTTATCTTCAACAACAAAGATCTCTTCTTCGCGGCAGATATCGAGAATTTCGGTACGACGATCTGCGGGTAGGCAGACTCCGGTTGGATTTTGGTAATTAGGAATGAGATAGAGAAACTTAATTTTTCGTCCTATAGCGCGAACGCTCTTAATTGCAGCGCGCAGCGAATCAGGGATTAACCCGTCGTTATCCATTTCAACGTGAACAACTGATGCTTCGTACTGTCTGAAAGTGCCGAGCGCTCCTACATAGGAAGGCGCTTCGACGAGTACAACATCACCTGGATCAATAAAGATACGAGAAATTAAATCAAGCGCTTGTTGTGATCCAGTTGTAATTACAACATCATCTGCATTCGCACGGATTCCTTCAAGCGCCATCACATCACAAATTTGTTGACGTAATTTTGGATGTCCCTGACCGCTGCCATATTGCAAAGCTTCAGACCCATTATTCAAAATCAATTCATTAACAACGCCTGCCATCATCTCCATAGGAAGCGCTGAAAGATTAGGCATCCCACCCGCAAGTGAGACGATTTCAGGGCGAGAGGCAACAGCAAAGAGTGAGCGAATTTCAGATGGCAACATTCCGGCAGCGCGATGCGCAAACCGTTTTTCCAGGTTCTGCGAGACGCCGGTCTGATAGCGAATTGAAATATCGGACATAAGGAGAAGTCTCCCATATGAAGTGCAGTGCTGGTGGTGGGGTTATTTACGAAGGCCAGCTTTACGTAGATCTGAAATTCTTAATGTGCCAGTCTTTGCATCATCTTCTGCTGCCAAATAAAGGCGCTGAATTGCAATCACAAAACTTTCTGCGATGGTGTCACGGAAATCGGCACGAGCAAGGCGAGCGCTATCTCCTTCGTTGGTGGCATATCCCAATTCGACGCGAATAGCTGGAGCTTTCGTTAAACGTAGCGAGTCCCATGTTTTGGCATGAGTGCGGCAATTAATGAAATCAGTACGGGCGCATAGCTCGCGTTGAATGAGGGAGGCAAATCTTTCACCAACAATGGAATGAACTCCGTGTTGATCGCTTCCATAAAAGAAAGTTGCAACTCCACGTGCATCTGGATTTGCATGGTGATCTACATGAAGTGAAATCAATAAATCGGCGCTGTTCTGATTCGTAAAGGCAATTCGTTCTTCTTCGGTGGGATTATTTGTTACGCCACGAGTAAGAAAAACGCTTGCCCCAAGCGCCAATAAACGCCCTTCTATCCGGTTTGCAATATCGTAAACAATTTCAGCTTCATGGTTCTGTGATCCAGGATCTAAAACAATGACTTTATTAGCTAGCGCCGGGCCACGATTCTTTTGTGCAGCGCTTTCGCGAAGTGCGGCAGGAGTGCCACCTGAAACTATTTTCGTTAATCGAAGCAGAGCAATGATGGTGGCAGGGCCACATTTTCCATCAACTTTAATTCCAGCAGATTTTTGAAATTCTTTTACAGCAGCCTCTGTCATTTCACCAAAGATGGCATCGACTCGACCACAGTTAAATCCCATTTCAGTGAGACGAGATTGCAGTGCAGCAACATCATCTCCACGCATCATCGGAGATGGCTGTAAGTAAAGTGAACGATCGCCAAGTTTCCAACGCGCTTCTTCGAGCGCTTGTTTGGTGGCTTCGTTGAGTTCGCCAGTAACGGTTAACCCGCGTTCTTGTTGAAAAGAGCGAATTCGGTCCGCCGACATCTCTGTCATAAAGGTGTCACTCAACAACCCTGACGGGTTCGAATTAAATAAATCCTTCGAGTTCTTTAAGGAGTGCTGGCTTTGGTTTTGCGCCGATGATGGTTTTAACAACCTCACCATTGACATACACATTCAACATCGGAATAGATGTCACGCCATATTTAATAGCGATAGCGGACTCTTCGTCAGTGTTGAGCTTTACGATCTTTAACTTATCGCCATGTTCTGCGGCAATATCATCGAGAATCGGAGCAATCGCACGGCATGGCCCGCACCATTCAGCCCAAAAATCTACAAGCACTGGGGTGCTGCTCTTAAGGACTACTTGATCAAAATCTGCTGCTGTTACCTTGGCTGGCGCGCTCATTCTCTGCTCCTATTTATTGTTATCGCTTATTACCTTGAATCCTAGTTTGATTCTTAACTCACGCACCCGAAGGTTACTAGTGGGATAAGAATTTTTCAGCGTCTAAAGCCGCTTGGCACCCTGATCCTGCAGCAGTAATTGCCTGACGATAGGTGTGATCCACCAAATCGCCACAAGCAAATACTCCAGCGAGATTCGTTCGCGTAGAGCGTCCTTCGACCTTTACATAACCCTCGTTATCAAGGGCTACAGATGATGCAACAAGTTCAGAGCGTGGAATATGCCCGATAGCAACAAAGAGCCCAGTAAAGGCGCGCTCTGACACATCGCCGGTCTTGGTATTACGGAGTTGCAAACCTTCGACTTTCTCACTTCCTAAAACATCGATGACTTCGGTATCCCACAACATTTCAATTTTAGGATTCGAAAAGGCGCGCTCTTGCATAATTTTACTGGCGCGAAGTTCGTCACGGCGGTGAATCAATACAACTTTCGTTGCGAATTTAGTTAAGAAGGTAGCTTCTTCAACTGCAGAATCTCCTCCACCAACAACTGCAATCGTTTGATCGCGGAAGAAGAAACCATCACAGGTTGCACACCAAGAGACACCGCGTCCTGATAGACGCTTCTCGTTAGTTAAACCAATTTCGCGATAAGCAGATCCCATCGCCAAAATAACAGCACGGGCTTTTACGGTATTACCGGATCCATCTTTCACAACTTTGATATCGCCGGTTAAATCCATTTCAACAACATCATCAGTGATTAACTCGGCGCCAAATCTTTTCGATTGCTTGCGCATGTTATCCATGAGATCTGGTCCCATGATCCCGTCGATAAAACCAGGAAAGTTTTCAACCTCTGTGGTGTTCATGAGTGCGCCGCCTGCAGTGACAGAACTTTCATAGATCACAGGATTTAGTTGGGCGCGCGCTGCATAAATTGCGGCGGTATATCCAGCAGGACCTGATCCCACAATGACTAATTCGCGAACATCACCGCTCATAGTGCGCAGAGTACCGCTCGAGTGAAGCTACTTCTTGCGAGCGCGTTGCAGCGCCTTCGTGGCGAAGGCTTTCAGTCCTGCGATTTCACTCACTTTTAAAAGCCGCGCCATCAGTAAGTAAGCCAGGCCACTTCCAATGAGAACGAGCGCAAGGCGAAGTGTGCGCATTGTCAACGTTGTCTCTTCATAAGCCCAGCCAAAATATTGAGCAAGCGCAAAGAAAGGAAACATTCCGATAATTGATGCGGCAAAAAGACGACCATGCTGACTCGCAAATTGCGAGATTTGTAAGCGCCCTACATGTTTTTTCAGCAGCCCGATAGTGACAAAGAGCCCCACGATATAGCTGATGGAGAAAGCAACACCTAATCCAACAGTTACCCAGTTGCTATCAAGTGTCGCTAAGAAGATGTAAGAAAGCGCCACAGAAATAACGTTGATGATAATAATTGAAGTAACTTGCGTCTTGGTATCTTCAAAGGCATTAAACCCACGAATCAAAATTAAGTTGATGGAAAACGCAACTAATCCAAAGCTGAGAGCTGATAGAACAAATCCGATGTAACGCGAATCTTCTAAGCTAACTCCCATATAGAGAACTTCAGTCATTAAGGGGCCAAAGAAGAAGAGCGCAACAGCGCTAGGAACAGTAACAACTCCAACCATGCGGATTGCGCGAATTAGTTGGCTGCGCACCTCATCAACTTCGCGAGCAATTGCTAACTTCGATAGATGTGGCAAGAGCGCAGTAACAATAGAGATTGTGACAATCGAATATGGAAGCAACATGATGTAGTAAGCGCTTGTATATGGAGTAAAACCAACGCCAGTTGTGATGCCAGCTTGAGCGCTTCGCACGGCAGCGCTGGTTGCAACGTTGACGGTGACGAGATATCCCAATTGCGAAATCAGCACATAGACCAAAGTCCAACCCGCTAAACCAAATGATTTTCCTAGCCCTTTAACCCCAAAAGTCAGACGCAGATGAATTCCAGATCGCTTCACAACGGGAATCAAAATAAGCGCTTGAATGACAACGCCGAGCGTTGTGCCCCAACCCAGTAATTGCACTTGGAAATCAGAAATCGAATCGATGGTGATGGCGCTTTGAAATGCGAGGATCCCAGCAAATACAACGATGACAACCACGTTATTGGCTATCGGCGCCCACATAAGAGGCGCAAAGGAACCACGCGCATTGGCCACCTGACCAAGCATGGTGAATAACCCTAAGAAGAAAATTTGCGGCAAGCAGTAACGGGTGAAAGCAACTGCAATTTCGCGCTCTGTTTCAAATCCTGGCGTAGAAAATTCTGGTGCATATAACTTCACAAGCGCTGGTGCAAAGATCACACCAACGACAACAAGTGCCAAGAGAATTCCTGAGATAGTTGTAACAAGCCGTGATGCAAAACCTTCTCCACCATCTTCATCTGAAAATGACCGAACCAACTGCGGAACAAATATTGCGGTGAGTGCTCCACCCACAAGTAAGTTGTAGAGAATATTGGGCATAGTGTTGGCAACGTTGTAGGTGTCAGCAAGGAGCGCTGTACCTAGAACCGCAACAGCGAGAAGCGCTCGAATAAACCCAGTAATGCGAGAAAGAATTGTTCCGACTGCCATGATTCCAGAAGCTCGGAAGAGTTCATTATTTTTCATGACGCACCCTTCGAACTCTCCGTACAGATTGGGTTATTGCACCGAATAACAATAAAACAGCAGCCGCAGTGGTAAACCAAGCAACACGCGAATCAATGATGGTTGCTGTGAGATTTAATTGAGATTCAATTCCCACCTGCTGTCCTTTGGTGTTGAGAAATTGCGCACGTACCAAGGTAGAACCGGCAGCAATCACATCAACTGGTACCAAAATTTGCTGACGTGATTTTGGAGCAAGCTCAATATTGTTGACATTTTCAATGTGGATCCTTGAATTCATCGGAATCAGAGAAACACTCACAACTGTTGCGGTATCAAAATTATTAACAAGAGTCACCGGCAGTTTGGCACCGCTAGATGTAATTTGGTATCGCCCAGAAATCACTTTTAATTTGTTGGAAACTATCTTCACTTCTTTATTCTTATCGTAAGAAAAGAAGGCTCGCTCTTCACTATTCAGCAACGGATTCATTACAACACCAAGCCTCGCGCGCAGCAGATTAATCTCAGGTGTTGTTGTGAGAGTTGAAAGCCCGCGCAGTAAACGGCGATTGTCATTGTAATCTGCTATGAATTTAGGACTTAATCGCGATCGACCTTCGCTCCAACCACTTTCGGCAACTAGTGGGCGATTGAGGAATTTTTCTAGTTGCTGCTCTGCATATTGTCTATAGAAATTTAATTCACTGGGTGCAATTTTTTTCAATAATTTTTCATCTGGGTTTCCGTACGGAAGAACGACCACTTTGTTGTCACGAGTCGTATTTTTCAAACGATAGAGCCAATTTTCCGCAACAACCTTTGCCGGGGTAGCCGTCTGAGAAAATAATTGAATTTCATCGATAAGGGCTGCATCAATGACAAAAGTTTCACGCGAGCTAGGCGGTCCATACACCAGGACGCCAAGTCGACCATCTGGCAGTAACGCAGTAGCCAGATCGTTTTCTCTAAAAGTTCCGTCAAATCTCAGGTGTGGTTTATCAATGACACGAATAGTTGGGCTCGCTGCTTCTGCGTGAGGTAACCCCAAAAAGCTAAGCGCTATCAGTATGAGCGCAAATTTCTTCACAGCGCGCTCAACTCTTCAGTTGCATTTGTGCGCGCGATCAATTTCTTCTCGTCAGGATAGGCAAGGCGATCAACAATTTCACCGAGCGGAAACCAAGCAACCTCATCTACTTCCGTTTCTTGGGCAAGGAGAACTCCCCCATTTTCTCGGAATAGATAATGATGAACGGTTTTATGAATCCTTTTTCCACCAGCCATAAACCAGAAATCAATTACTCCAAGAGATTTTGCAATCGTAGGCTGAATACCGGTTTCTTCTTGTACTTCGCGAAGCGCCGCTTCTTCAGGAGTTTCACCTGCTTCGATATGGCCCTTTGGTAACGACCAGAGAATTCTTTTTCCAGTGAGATCTTTAACGTCGCGCCTTCCAATAAGAAGGCCTAATTTTCCGGAAGTATCAACAACTAATCCGCCGGCGCTGACTTCATCAACGCGCTGCGCATACGGTGCTTTTGTGGAATTTTTACTTTGCGGAGAGCGGTTCGCAGGACGCTTGCGCCTGCGTTTCTTTTTAGTACCTTCGCTGCCCGCACTAGGTGCCGGGGTCATGCCCTAAGAGTACGCGACTACGCTTACTCCTTGTGAGCGCAGAAAAGGTTAATTTAGGTGCGGAATTGGCGATTCGTTCGCTGGTAGAACGCGCACCTTTAGCGAGCTCACTTGCTGCAGCATATAAAGCGGCGGGCTTTCGCCTTGCTCTCGTTGGTGGCCCAGTACGAGATGCAATTTTAGGTCGCCTTGGAAATGATTTAGATTTCACAACAGATGCTCGCCCACATGAAAGTAAGAAAATTCTTAACGCGTGGGCAGATAACACGTGGGATACCGGAATTCTTTTTGGAACAGTTGCTGCAAAACGTGGCGATGTCACGGTTGAAGTAACCACGTATCGATCAGATAAATATGAAGAAGATTCGCGCAAACCAGAAGTTGAATTTGGTGACACTATTGAAGGAGATCTCTCGCGCCGCGATTTCACAGTCAATGCCATGGCACTTGAACTTACTGGCGCGCAACCAGAATTTATCGATCCCTATGGTGGCCTCGATGATCTAGTAAAGAAAGCGCTACGCACTCCAGTAACTGCGCAACAATCATTTAGCGATGATCCACTTCGTATGATGCGCGCAGCTCGGTTTGCAAGTCAACTTAATTTCGTCATCGCACCCGATGTTTCGGAGGCGCTCGCTGCTATGGCGGGACGCATTTCCATAATTTCTGCAGAACGTATTCGTGAAGAATTCATTAAAATGTTGCTCTCTCCTAATCCCCGCATTGGAATTACCATCTTGGTTGAATCAGGCCTTGCAGACCTTATTCTTCCTGAGATCCCCAAGTTGAAATTAGAAATCGATGAGCACCATCATCACAAGGATGTCTATGAGCACTCATTAACAGTCTTAGAGCAAGCAATTGCACAAGAGGAACGACTTGGTGGACCAAATCTAGTGATTCGTTTAGCTGCGCTCTTGCACGATATTGGTAAACCAAAGACGCGTAATTTAATTCCAGGTGGAGGGGTTTCCTTTCACCACCACGAAGTAGTGGGTGCGAGGCTGACAAAGACAAGATTGCAAGCGCTCCGTTTTGATAATGAAACCATCGAAGCCGTGTCGACGCTAGTAGCGCTCCACCTTCGTTTTCATGGATATGGTGATGGTGAATGGACAGATTCAGCAGTGCGTAGATATGTGCGTGATGCTGGTGAACTTTTAACCCATCTCCATGTTTTAACGCGCGCTGATTGCACAACGCGCAATGCAAAAAAGGCAGAGCGATTAGCGCGTACCTATGATTCATTAGAAGAGCGAATTGCAAAACTAGCTGCAGAAGAAGAGCTATCCAAGATTCGCCCTGATTTAGATGGTCAGGAAGTCATGCAATTACTGGATATCAAACCATCTGCCGATGTTGGTAAAGCGTTAGATTTTCTCCTAGAGCTTCGCTTAGAGCATGGTCCGCTTGGAAAAGAACGCGCTACCGACGAATTAATGAATTGGTGGAGATCTAGACGACGTTCTTAAGGAAGAACTTCTTTGGTCGCAAAATTATCAACGCAACAAGCGCCCATGAGATTGATACCAATAGCGGTAACAACCATGAATCACCTGATAATGGCAAGATTTTTGCGGCAATGAGCGAAAAGCAAACAATGGCTCCATTAACCACTACGTCATAGACAGCAAATACTCTGCCGCGGAAATAATCATCAATCTTCGATTGCACCAGCGCGTCATTAGTAACTTTCACACTTTGGCCACAGAGCGCTGTCAGAAATGCAGTGACGGCCAGTAAAAATGGAGTTCGCTCAATTACTAAGGTCAGTGCACTGATACTTGCAGCAATCACCGATAAACGCATCCAGCGGTGTCGTCCCATAACAGAAACTCCACGGGGTGCAATCAAGGCGCCCAGTACAAAACCAATCGCAGCAATAGTTAATGTGAAGCTCAATCCGGCAAGTCCAGCATCGCTGTCAGCAGGATCGTTAAAGGTATTGCGTTCTAATAAGAGCGCAGTCAAAGTAAGTGCAGTTAAACCACCGCGATGAATTGCAACAGCAACTATGCCGCGCGCTGCATCGCCATGTTCCTTAAGAAACTGAAACCCTTCTTGCATCTCGCGCAAACCTTGAGTGAAGCTCCCTTTAACGATTTCATGGGGGCGCGGGCCGATTTCGGTGCGAGTGAGGCGCGCTGCAAGAAATGCAGTGATTAAGTAGCCAAGTGACGCGGCCACAATAATGAAGGCATCGGAATGATCTGCTGTAAATACCGCATCAATAACTTTGCGAAGCCCTAAACCGAGCCCTCCGCCGAGCACAACCCATACCGATCCGCCAGTAACGGCAATAGCATTAGCAGAAATTAAATTCTGTGGTGTTGTCATCAGCGGAATACCTGCAGATAGTCCAGCAAGAATAAGTCGATTGACACCAAATGCAATTAAAACAACTGCGGTAATAAGTGGACCGGGATATTCGTAATAAATAAAGTGCGCAACTACTAGAAGAGTTGCTGCGCGAATTAAATTCGAGAAGAGAATGGCGCGCTGACGAGAGAAGCGATCAAGTAAGGTTCCAACAAACGGTCCAACCACAGAATATGGAAGTAGCACCACCGCAAAGGCAACTGCTGCATTGGTGGCGCTTGCTTGTCGCTCTGGCGAGAAGAGTACAAAAGATGCGAGCGCACTTTGAAAGAGCCCATCAGTGAATTGACCGGACCAGCGAACTCTCAGCAAACGAAAGAGTTTCTTATCTCTAATCAGTTGCCAGAACGACATAGGAGAAGCGTAGTTATTAAAAGGAGATTATTCTTATCCTGCTATGAGAACCAAGCGAGGATTCATCGATTATTCACTTGATAAGCGCGCCACCCTGCTCGGACTTTTTAGAGGTGTTGTTGATGCATGTGATGCCGACCCATATTTGATGCGCGCAGCTAAATATCATGGCGAAAAGACTGATCGAAACTGCCCAGTATGTAAAAAGGATTCATTAGTTGAACTTCGTTACACCTTTGGCGACCAACTCGGTCAATACTCAGGACGTATTAAGAATGATCAAGAACTTGCAGATATGGAAGGCGAGTTTGGTGAATTTTCGGTGTATGTCGTAGAAGTGTGTCGTGATTGTTCATGGAATCATCTCTGTTCTACCTATTTACTAGGTGATGGCCGTGAGCGTAAAGCGCCACGAAAACAACGCACACTAGAAGATGAGGACTTTGCCTCGCTCAAGTAATGGGCTCTGGCTAGTAATCTTGCAGACGTGATAAAAACCTTCGCAATCCGCGCTGCAATATTTATTGGCGGATTTAGCTTCGTTGCTGGTGCAACGCTCTTTGCATTTGCGTGGTTTACCGTTCATATTCCAGATCCCAACGCCTATGTAAATAGTCAATCGACCATCATTCAATATTCCAATGGTGCTGAGATTGGACGAATCGGTTCACAGAATAGGCAGATTGTTCCGCTTGCCAAAATTCCACTTCGTATGCGCTATGCAGTTATGGCAGCCGAAGATCGCAACTTTTATTCCAATAGAGCATTTAGCGTCAGCGGAATCGCGCGCGCTATTTTGAACAATGTACGTTCTGGAAATCTCAACGGTGAAGGCGGATCAACAATCACTCAGCAGTATGCAAAAACTGCATTCCTTACCCCGAGCCGCACCATTCAACGCAAAATTAAAGAGCTGGTGATTTCACTTAAATTAGAGAATGCACTTACCAAAGATCAGATATTGGAAAACTATCTCAACACTATTTATTTTGGCCGTGGATCATATGGAGTTCAAACTGCAGCTCAGCAGTATTTCAACCGCGATGTCCAGAAATTATCTATCTCTCAAGCCGCAGTGATTGCCAGCATTCTGCGTTCACCTGGCTTTTATGATCCAGCGCTCTCTAAAAATAATCAGAAGCGCTTAGAAGCGCGCTTTAAATATGTGATTCAAGGAATGCTTGATGAAAAATGGATTACTCCTGAAGAAGCAAAGAAAGCAAAACTTCCTATCATCGCCCCACGCACAACATCCGGACAATTAAGTGGCCCTAAGGGTTACATCATTGATGCAGTGCAGAAAGAGTTGAGCAAAGCTGGTTTTACACAAGATCAACTCTTAGTGGGTGGCTATGTCATTAAAACAACCATCGATCAACGCGCCCAAACTTCAGCAGTTGATGCTGTTAACAAATTAACGCCTTCGCCAGCCCCAACTAATTTACATATTGGACTCGTAGCGATTCGACCCGGAACTGGCGAAATCATCGCTATGTATGGCGGAAAAGATTATGTCGTGCGCCAACTTAATGACGCGACTCAATCTATTGCCCTCGCTGGTTCAACCTTTAAGCCATTTGCTTTGATTGCAGGGCTAGAGGCAGGTATTCCGCTTACATCTATGTGGAATGGTGATTCACCACAAACCTTTGATGATTTAGGTAAACCATACGAAGTTTCCAATTATGGAGATGAAGGTTGGGGCCAAATGGATTTATTGTCTGCAACACAACATTCGGTCAATACCGTCTACGTTCCACTTGGAATCAAGGCGGGCCTCGATAAGGTCGTTGATGCTGCACGACGCGCTGGAATTCCGCAAGATGTTGCGATGATTGCGACCCCATCTGTCACTCTTGGAGTCGCAAGTCCTCACGTGATTGATGTGGCAAATTCATATGCAACATTTGCAGCACAAGGTGTGTATTCCAAACCATTCTTGGTAACAGAAGTTGTTGGACCAGATAAAGCAGTTCTGTATCAAGGAAAACCACAAACCCAAGAAGTATTTAGCAAAGAGGTCATGGCAGATCTCACCTATGCTTTGAAATCTGTTGTGAATGGTGGAACAGGATCTGCAGCACTTAAACTCGGAAGACCCGCAGCAGGAAAGACCGGAACATCACAATCCAATGCATCTGCATGGTTTAGCGCCTATACGCCACAACTTGCTGCATCAGTTGCGCTCTTTAGAGATAGCGCATCTGAATCACTCAACGGAATTGGTGGTTTGAACTCTGTAACTGGTGGAACTTTCCCAGCGCGTATTTGGACTGCCTTTATGCAGGGTGCACTTAAAGATGAACCAGTCATGAGCTTTCCTGCCCCATCCAATATTGGCGGCCTTGATCCGGTTGTGATGACAAGCGGTGGACGTCAGAGCCAAAAGAATCGCTAATCCACGCATATGCGCGTTTCAACTCGCGTCATTATTGTCTTAGCAATACTTGCTTCGCTTCTTAGTTACGCAAAATTTAATTATTGCGTTGAATCTGGTTGGAAGAGCCCAGGGCAATATATCCATGCATGTTATTCCGATATTCCAGCGTTGTATGGCGAACGCAAGTTAGATCAAGGAGTATGGCCCTACAGCAGTGGTGAGCAATCAGTTGAATACCCAGTTCTCCAAGGGATAGTGATGTGGGCTACCGCCGGAATTTTGCCAGGTGGATATAATGGTTACTTTGTTGGAAGCGCTGTATTACTAGCACTTTTATTTATTGGAATAGCACTTATTACTTTTCGGATAAAACCTGAATTTTCATATCTGCTCCCACTAGCACCTGCGGCAATCGCTTCGCTCTATATCAATTGGGATTTGTGGGCAATTATCACGATGATGCTGGCAATTTATTGGTTTGACCGACAGAAATTTGATATCAGCGCGCTTGTACTTGGTATATCAATCTCCACTAAATTCTTGCCGATATTTTTACTGATACCGATTGCGCTGATCTTTTTTAGACGTGGCGAGCTTTCCAAACTTCTACGGTACCTAATAATTTCAAGCGCAACTTTTGCTGCAATTAATCTTCCGATTGCACTCACCACCTTCGATGGATGGTGGCGCTTTTATTCACTTAACTTTAATCGTGGATCCGATTGGGGTTCGGTGTGGTATGCGTTATCAAATTTGGGCTTAGATTTAACTCATCAAAATTATTTATCTGTTCTGGTATTGCTCACCGGCATCACTGCATTTGCACTTTATTTTTTACAAACCATTCCACTATTAAAACTTGCCGATATCGCGCTATTTGTGATGGTGATAGTGATGGCAGCGAGCAAGGTGTATTCACCGCAATATGTTTTATGGCTAACCCCACTTGCCGTTATTGCTTTGGTTGATAAGAGAGATATTCCAATCTTTTGGTTCTGGCAGGGCGCCGAATTTCTCTATAACCTTGCAATTTGGCAACACCTAGCAACTGTGACGGGTGCGCGATTTGGTTTACCGGTTGTTGCATATTCACTTGCTTCCCTGATTCGAATTGGCGCATCGATTTTTCTGGTCGTTCACTTGGCCCGCAGGCAGCGCAATTCCGGGACTTTCCCGCACCAATTTCTCTTATCAACAGGCGAGAGTTACCCTTAACCCCTTCATCGCTAGCCTTCACCGGCAAGAGATGGAGAGCTTTAACCCTCCTGTCACGGAAATGCCGTGGCCGTCTTAGTCCAAAGGAGGTCGGGTTAACGTATGCGTCGATATGAATTGATGGTCATTCTCGATCCTGATCTAGAAGAACGTACCGTCACACCGTCACTTGAGACTTATCTCAAAATCATCAAAGACAGCGGAGGCCGCGTCGACAAGCTCGATGTATGGGGCCGTCGCCGAATGTCATTTGAAATCAATAAGAAACCAGAAGGCATCTACGCAGTTGTAGATATGCACTGTGAGCCTGCGGCAATCAAAGAGTTAGATCGTCAGTTAAACCTGAACGAATCTGTTCTTCGCACAAAGGTTATCCGCCCCGAGTAGTGCACAACCTTGGCGATTTGCGCCACGGATGTCACTTTCGGCGAGTAATTTATAAGTACGGACTCCACCAGTAGAGATCCCCCAGAGTAGATCGAAAAAGAAACGAGGAAAAAATGGCAGCAGGAGATACAACAATTACTTTGATCGGCAACTTAGTTGACGATCCAGAGCTACGTTTCACCCCAAGTGGTGCGGCGGTAGCAAAATTCCGCGTTGCTTCAACACCTCGTTATCTCGATAAGGCAACTAATGAATGGAAAGATGGCGAGAGCCTCTTCCTTCAATGCCAAATCTGGCGTCAAGCTGCAGAGAATGTTGCAGAGTCACTCACCAAAGGAATGCGCGTCATTCTCTCTGGTCGTCTTAAGCAACGTTCGTACGAAACAAAAGAAGGAGAAAAGCGCACTGTCTTTGAAGTCGAAGTTGATGAAGTAGGACCTTCACTTCGTAACGCCACCGCTAAGGTCACACGCACCCAACGCGCTGGCGGAGGTCAAGCTGCAGCACCTGCTGCAGATTCATTTAACGATGATCCATGGGCAGCAGCTTCAACTTCACCAGCCGGTGGTGGATGGGGAACATCTACAACCGACGAACCACCTTTTTAAACCATTAACAACTAAGAATCCATTCCTTCTCTAACGAGCAGGGCACCCGAAAAGGAGCACCACAATGGGAGCAAGAAATAACAAGGCTCTTCGCGAGCCTAAGAACAAAGGCGCAAAAGCAGCTGCGCTTAATAAGAAGTTCAAGAAGAAGCCATGCAGCTTCTGTCGCGACAAGGTGACATATATCGATTACAAAGATATTGCCACACTTCGCAAATACATCTCAGATCGCGGCAAGATCCGCGCTCGCCGAGTCACCGGTGCATGCACCCAACATCAGCGCGCAGTTGCAACTGCTGTCAAGAACAGCCGCGAAGTTGCACTTCTGCCTTACACATCATCGGCACGATAAGGAGATATCACCATGAAACTCATTCTTACTCGTGAAGTAAATAAACTCGGTAACGCTGGCGATGTCGTCACCGTTAAAGATGGATATGCCCGCAACTTTCTCCTTCCACGTGGCGTTGCCATTGTGTGGACACAAGGTGGAGAGAAGCAGATCGAAGGAATTCGCCGCGCACGCGCTGCTCGCGAAGTTCGCGATCTTGACCATGCAAAAGAGATCAAGGCAAAGCTTGAAAAGACTGCCATCACAGTTTCTGTAAAGACTGGATCTGCTGGTCGCCTCTTTGGTTCAGTGACCGATAAAGATATTGCTGCAGCAATTAAGTCAGCTGCAGGTGTTGATATCGATCGCCACACCATTAAGACCGCAGGACATATCAAGAAGACTGGTTCATACACAGTAAAGGTAACTCTTGCTCACAATGTAGTTGCATCAGTTTCACTTACTGTCACCGCTTCGTAATTTCATTACACTCTAAAAAGGCCCGCTGCTTTATGTGGCGGGCCTTTCCTATTACTAAAGCCAGCCAGATTTCTTAAATTTGCGATATAGAAAGACTGTAATTCCTACGAGAAAGCCGATAACGAGCGGATACCCGAATTTCCAGCGTAATTCAGGCATCACATCAAAGTTCATTCCATAGATTCCTGCAACCATTGTTGGCACCGAAGCAAGGGCTACATATGAAGTTATCTTGCGCATATCTTCATTTTGTTGCAGTTGTACTTGTGCAATCTCTGCTTGCAAGGCTGAAGCGAGAAGAGCATCTAAGCCAGCCGCGGCATCTGATGCGCGCGATAAGTGATCCAAAGCATCTCTGAAGAATGGCGTGAGCTCCGGTGGCACATGACGCGCACCAATACTTGCAATCTGCTGAAGTGGTGAAAGCAAAGGGTCAATTGCATGTCTAAACTCGATGACTTCGCGCTTCAAAAGATAAATCTCTTGTGATGCGCTATCGCGGTTATCACCAAATACTTTATGTTCGACCTGCACAACGTCCGTTTCGAGCTCTAATGAGATTTCGATATAGCAGTCGATGACATGGTCGAGAATGGCGTGCAAAACTGCATATGGTCCTTTGGCTAATTGTGTCGGATTTGATTCGAGGGCGTGGCGAGTATTTACAAGAGGTGCACCATTGCCGTGGCGAACAACTACGATGAAATGTTCGCCAACGAAACAGAAGATTTCCCCGGTTGAAATTTGACTACCGCGATCTTCATAGAAAGCAGTTTTTAGAACGAGAGCTTGTACGCCAGGAAACTCTTCATACTTTGGCCGCTGATGCGCATTAACGGCATCTTCAATTGCAAGTGGATGAAAACCAAAGTCGCCAACAACTTTTTCAAATTCGTTCTGCGTAGGTTCGGCAAGACCTACCCACACAAAGCCGCCTTCGCTGCGCGCTTTATGAATGAGACCAGGAAGATTGGAAGGCTCTTTATATCGACGACCATTTTGATAGAGCGCATAATCAACAATCATGGTGGAAGTCTTGCGCAGAAAGATGAATAGCGGATGACATCTCATTACTTGAGAAGTTGAAAAATACTTTCCTCCACATGGGATCACGCTTGAGCGAAGGCGCTATCCACCAATCAGGGGTCTTCTCCACATTCCATCCACACCCCTGTACACATAACACGGGTACTTTTCCCCAGCCTTATCCCCACGCACCTTCGCTTTTGTCAGTGCTGGGTGGGAAGTTTTGCCCGTGAGTCTTGCTGAGCTACCCAATAACGGACGCGGAGCCGCTACCTATAACACGGTCGGCGCAGAGTTTGAGCGCACTCCTCCACAAGATTTACAAGCAGAACAATCTGTTCTCGGCGGAATGATGTTATCTAAAGATGCCATTGCAGATGTTGTCGAAGTTTTACGAGAACGCGATTTCTATCGACCAGCACATGAATTAATTTTTGGTGCAATTCTCGATCTTTACAGCCGCGGCGAACCAGCAGATGCAATTACTGTTGCAGCAGAGCTGACAAAGAATGGCGATATTGCACGTGCAGGTGGTGCGCCATATTTACACACACTGATCTCATCCGTTCCCACTGCAGCTAATGCTGGTTACTACGCAAAGATTGTGCTCGAACATGCAATTATGCGAAGGCTCGTCGAAGCTGGAACAAAGATTGTTCAAATTGGTTACGATCAAAATGGCGAAGTCGATGATGCAGTTGATGCAGCGCAAGCCGAAGTCTTTGCTGTTACCGAACGTCGTGCATCAGATGATTATGTAAAACTCAACGATTTACTCCCAGCAGCGCTTGATGAAATTGAATCAATCGCTAAGGGCGTCGGTGTTGAAGGTGTTAAATCAGGTTTCCGCGATCTTGATCAATTGACACATGGATTTCATCCCGGCAACCTCATCATTCTTGCGGCGCGTCCCGCTGTCGGTAAATCAACGCTGGGTCTTGATATCGCACGACATGCATCGATTCACGAAAACCAAACCGCAGTTATCTTCTCTCTCGAAATGTCGAAATCTGAAATCACCATGCGTATGTTGTCGGCCGAGGCTCGCGTTGGACTCAACAACATTCGCTCTGGACAACTGAGCGAAGAAGAATGGGCAAAGCTTGCTCGACGTATGGGCGAGATTTCAGATGCACCGCTCTTTATTGATGACTCTTCTAATTTATCTATGATGGAAATCCGCGCAAAGGCTCGTCGCCTTAAGCAACGCCATGATTTAAAGTTGGTGGTCCTGGATTACATGCAGTTGATGACATCGGGTCGCCGCGTTGAAAACCGCCAGCAAGAAGTCTCCGAATTCTCTCGCCAATTAAAGTTGATGGCGAAGGAGCTCAATATTCCAGTGATCGCTATCTCGCAGCTCAATCGTTCTCCCGAACAGCGCGCTGATAAGCGTCCAATGCTCTCTGACTTACGTGAATCTGGTTCTATCGAACAAGATGCTGACGTTGTTATCTTGTTACATCGCGATGATATGTATGACTCACAGAATCGTTCTGGCGAAGCAGATCTCAACGTTGCAAAACACCGTAACGGACCCACGAAAACAATTACCGTCTCTGCACAACTTCACTTTGCGCGCTTCTTTGATATGGCTCCATCAATCGGAGCAGGTCGCGACTTCACCCAATCCACCAACGCCGATGCACAACCTTCTGCACCCGGCGAAGGTGGTTGGAACGAATAACTTAACTTGTCGCTTTCGCGCGATCTGCGAGATAGATCCCAGTAAGAACTATAGCGCCACCAAATAATTGAATCGCATCCCAACTCTGTCCAAACCAGAGCCAAGCAAACCCTCCGGCGACAACTGGTTCGAGCATTCCAATCACGCTACTTGTTGATGCGCTCAGCACCTTCATTCCAGAGAGCACCAGCATGTAGGGAACTACTGTTCCAAAAATACTTGCAGCAGTCAGCATGATCCAACCTGGAACCATGGTGCCTTCTGCGATTCCACCGAGATTCATTTTGGTTGTAAATATTTCGAAAGGAAAATTCCACGGTGGAAGCACTATCAACCAAAATACAGATGCAAAACCCATTCCGAAGATGAGCGTGGCAATGGGTTCGCGAGTCTTTCCGATTTTTTCGCTCATCAAGAAATAGGCGGCAAGAGCAAATGCGCAGAGCAGAGAGGCTGCAAGCCCAATGAGATCAAATTTAAATCCTTCCCAGACTTTGGCAACGAGTACCAAACCTGCGAAGGAGAGAAAGACTGCCAGCCACATTTGATTTGCTACATAGTGTTTGCGAACTAAACGAATCCACAGAACGATCCAGATTGATGCCGTAAATTCGAGGATTAGAACTAAGCCAAGTGGAACTCCGCGTTCGATTCCGTAAAGATAGCCAAAATTAACGAAGGCAAAACCAACGACGCCATAAAGAGCCAATTTTTTGATCTCAGATTTCTTGGCGCGAATCAGGTGTGGTCGCGTCAGCAGAACGTAGGTACCAAGAATTAATACCGCCGTAACTGAGCGAAATTGAGCAACTCGAAAGGCGGGCATGTATTTGAGGATGACGGTGACAATCACGCCACTTGCTGAGAAAAAGATTGCTCCTAAGACAAGGAGGAATTCACCTCGATGTTTAGTAAGCATTTAACGAGTCTACTTGAAAAGCTAGAACGCGGCTTCAGGTATCTCCATAATTGCAGAGTCAGTTGCCTCAACAATTTTGCGATCTGCTGTGATGTGAGGCAGAACTGTTGAAACAAAGAACTTTGCTGATGCAATCTTTCCGGTATAGAAATCAGTATCTTTACCAGCTCCTGCAGCAAGTTTTTCAGCAGCGATATCGGCTTGACGCAGCAAGAGCCAAGAAATGATGATGTCGCCGACTGCCATCAATGTGCGCGATGTATTAAGTCCAACTTTGTAGATCTCTTCAGATTTTTCTTGTGATGCCATTGCGTGGCCAACAAGTACACCCACAATTCCATTGAGATCACCAAGTGCTTTGAGAAGTGCTTGTTTCTCGGCAGCGTGTACACCACCAGATTCTGCAAATGCTTGAATCTCTTTTCCAAGAAGTCCAAGTGAACGACCTCCATCTTTCACAACTTTACGGAAGAAGAAATCAAGTCCTTGAATTGCAGTTGTTCCTTCATACAAGGTATCAATTTTGGCATCGCGAACATATTGTTCGAGCGTCCAATCTTGAGTGAAGCCTGAACCGCCAAATGTTTGGAGCGATTCAGTACCGAGTAATGTCCAAGATTTTTCAGAACCAAAACCTTTTACAACAGGGAGCAAGAGATCATTGAGCTTCTCCATTTGTTCAAGTTTTTCGCTATCGCCTGCAGCTCGCGCTAGTTCAACTTCATCTTGAATCGAAGCGGTATACAAAATAAGTGCGCGCATGCCTTCGGAATAAGCCTTCTGCACCATTAAAGAACGGCGCACATCTGGATGTTTAATGATGGTTACGCGTGGGCTGGCCTTATCGTTCATGACCTTCATATCTCCGCCTTGTACACGGGTTTTGGCATATCCCAGAGCCTGTTGGTAGCCAGCTGAAAGCGTTGCAATTGCTTTAGTTCCAACCATCATTCGTGCAAACTCAATGACTTTAAACATTTGTGCAATACCTTCGTGCACATCTCCTAAGAGATACCCAACGGCAGGTTCTTTCTCTCCGAGATTCATTTCGCAGGTTGCCGAAACATTGAGACCCATTTTGTGTTCAACATTTGTCACGTAAACACCATTGCGTTTTCCAAGCTCGCCGGTTTCTAAATCAAACATAAATTTAGGAATTAAAAAGAGCGAAAGACCTTTAGTTCCAGGGCCGCCACCTTCGCGACGCGCCAAAGTAAAGTGCATAATATTTTCATAGAGATCAGCATCACCTGATGTAATAAATCGCTTTGTGCCAGTGATGTGCCATGTTCCATCTGGTTGTTGTACTGCTTTGCTACGACCTGCACCAACATCTGAACCTGCATCTGGTTCAGTCAGTTGCATCGTTGCACCCCAATGGCGATCTACCATGTGCTTTGCCATTTTCTTCTGAACATCGGTACCGAGTACATATGCCACATGTGCAAATGCATAACCAGATGCATAAATATGGATTGCAGGATTAGAACCCAAAACCATTTCTGCAATTGCCCAGCGAATTGAAGGTGGAACTCGCATTCCACCTAAATCTACGGGAGCATCAAGTCGCCACCATTCACCATCCACATATGCTTTATAAGATTTCTTAAAACTTTCCGGCAACTTCACTTCGCCAGTTGCTTTATTGAAATCTGTTCCAAGACGATCGCCGTCAACAAAAGATGCAGCGAGATCATTTTCAGTGAGACGTTTCATCTCATCCAACATGCCCATCGCAGTATCGCGATCAAGCTCTGAATAAATGGAATTACCTAAAACTTTCTCGCGCCCCAAAAGATCAAAGAGGCAGAATTCAATATCGCGCAGGTTGGCGTTGTAATGGCTCATGGGGTAATGTTGCTACCCGCCAGTAACTTACGCAAGCGCGGCGGGGGCCTATTTCCCAACCATTTGCTGAAGTGATGTCATCTGTTCATTTACTCGGGAGAGACTTCCAGCATGAAGGTACTCATCGTTGGCGGCGGTGTCATCGGGACTACTCACGCACGAGCTGCGATCAAAGTAGGCCACGAAGTCGTTCATCTCGAACGCGACCTCGCACCTCAGAGCGCTTCGGTCAGAAACTTTGGGCTTGTCTGGATCGGTGGACGCAAGAGCGGCGAAGAACTCGAAGTTGCGCTACGCGCTCGCGAATTGTGGGAAGAGATTCGTCAGGAAAATTCACAACTCTCATTTAGAGCAAATGGCTCACTCACTCTTGCTAAGAATGAAGCTGAACTTCGCGTGATGGAAGAAAGTTTGATGAAGTCAGATGCGCACCTTCGCATGTGGGAAATTCTTGGCAAGAAAGAAACCCAGAAGATTAATCCTGCGCTGAAAGGAAATTTCCTAGCATCGTTGTGGTGTCCACTTGATGCAGCGGTCGAACCTCACGCAGTTCTATCATCTTTGCGAACCCAACTCAGTACTAGTTCGCGATATATCTGGCGCAATTCTGTTGAAATAATTGATGTCGCATCTTCCGGGGACCATGTGGCTGCTGTTGCAAAGAGTGGTGAAGTCTTCGAAGGAGATTTCCTCATTCTCTGCCCAGGCGCAGATCACGAATCGCTCTTCAAAGAACAATTTGATACTGCACCAATTCGAAAAGTCTATTTACAGATGATGAACACTGCGCCATTTGACGAAGTGATTACAACTTCAATTGCTGACGGCGATTCGTTGCGCTACTACCCAGCTTATGATGTTCCTAGTTTGCAACATCTACCTGCACAACATCACATCGCTGCAGATAATCACATGCAACTTCTCTTAGTACAGCGTGACGACGGAACAATCACAATGGGCGATACACATGCATATGACCAGCCATTCCCATTTAAATTAGAGGAAGCCCCGTATCAATATCTGCACGAGATCGCTAGCGATTTCTTTGGAAAGAAATTGCCACCGATTACTCACCGCTGGAGCGGTATATATAGCCAGCGCACCGATGGTGCAGTCTGTGACAGAAGGCGTATTGCATCAAACATCATCTCGGTTACCGGCCCCGGCGGACGAGGAAACTCACTCGCACCTGCGATAGCAGAAACTACTCTGAAAGAGATCTCATGAATCTAGAAATGGCTGCATTCGACGTTGCTGGAACAACCGTAAAAGATGACGGAATCGTCATAGAGGCTTTTAAAGTTGCATTTGAAAATACCCAACCAGATTTATGGCCAACGAAAGGCAACGAGTGGACTCAGTACGCAATCAGGACAATGGGTCAGTCAAAGATAGAAGTTTTCACAGCTTTACTCGGAGATGCCGAGAAGGCAAATCAAGCAAATGTTGCATTTGAAGAGGCATATGTAAATGAAGTTGCAGAACAAGGTGTTGAACCGATTCCAGGAACTCTCGAACTTTTTGCGGCCATTCGTGAAAGAGGAATTCCGGTTGTCTTGACCACTGGTTTTAGTCGATCGACGCTCAATGTCTTGCTGACAGAACTTGGTTGGTTCGACTTAGTTGATTTAACGGTGACTCCCGAAGAAGCAGGGCGCGGACGTCCGCACCCAGATATGTTGAAGTACGCAGCACAGAAACTCGATGCACCTTCTCCTGAGTTTTCGCTTGTAGTTGGAGATACCGAATCAGATATGAAAGCCGGAGTCGCATTCGGCTCTAAGAATATTTTCGGTGTTTTGAGCGGCGCACACGATCGCGTCCAATTGATTGCAAGCGGTGCGACATCTGTTGTTAACTCAGTAGCCGACATCTCGTCACTCTTTTAATATCTAAAAGTCGTGAACCGTTAAAAAGAATTACCATAACTCTTAACCTGCAAGTCCCTTGCTGTTTGGAAAGTGTGTTGATACTCAGCCCACAATCCTTAGGAAGGGAAGAAAAATATGCGCGCAAAGCGTCCATTGGCGGTAGCGACCGCTGCTGCTCTGGCACTTGGAATCGTTGCAATCGCAACTCCAGTTTCGGCGGCAGTAGATATCTGCAAGGCAAAAAATGTTAAGGAAGCGGGCGGATTAGATAATCTAATTAAGTTAGCCAAGAAAGAAGGCAAGCTTGCTCTCATCACAACTCCACGCGACTGGGCAAACTACGGTAATGCGTTTGATGCATACGAAAAGGCTTTCGGTGTAAAGATTACTGTTGATAATCCAGACGGATCATCGCAGTATGAGATTGATACGATGAAGACCGCGCCAAAGTCAAAGCAACCCGATTCAATCGATATAGGACCGCTAGTAGTTGCACAGTTGACTCCTCCAGGAGGCAAACCTCTTTCAACTCCTTACCAAGTTATCAACTGGAATGACATTCCGAACGCAGCCAAAGATCCAAACGGACTGTGGTACGGAAACTACGGTGGAAAACTTGCAATTGTTTACAACACAACTCTGCCATCTGCTCCAACCAAAGCAGCTGACTTCGCAAAGCCTGAATACAAAGGCTTTGTAGGAATTACAGGAGATCCAACATCTTCTAACCAGGCATTCATGTCAGTTTTGGCAGCAAGTATTGGAAACGGTGGAGAAAAAAACCTTTCAGATGTATCTAAAGGTCTGGCCTTATACAAGTCTGTGAAGGCTCAGGCTCCATTGGTGAAGGTAAATGGAACAAACCTCGCTACTGGTACCGCAAAGTTGGGTTTTATGTGGGACTTCAACGCGCTAGGGATCGTTCCAGCAGCTAAGGCAGCCGGCATTGATCTCAAGTTTATCTACCCATCTGATTTCGTTCTTCAAGCACCTCCCTACATCAACGCAATCAACGCAAAAGCACCTAACTGTGCAAATGCTAGATTGTGGCAAGAATTTGTGTACTCACAGAACAAGGGAAAGACTGCGAAAGAATTAACCGCAGCAGATCTAAAGCTTCCTGGTTCCAAGTTATTCGCATTGATGCAAGGCGGACAAAACTACTTCCAGCAGTCAGGTGCGGACCCAATAATGTCTGCAGCGATGGAAAAGAAGATGACCCTAGTTCCATCATTGCTTGACTTTAAAGTGCCTGCTACGGCGAAGATTGTCGGGCCTGCAACTATTTCCGACGTTTTAACGGCACGTGAGCAAATTATCTCTTCATGGGCTAGCTTGTAAAAAGGAATATGACCTCCCAAGTCATGGAGGAAGGCGCGCCTTTAAGAAGACGCGCCTTCCTCGCTTCTTTTACAAAGAATTTTCTCCCAGCAGTTCCTTTTGTCTTGATCTTTGGTTTCTTTTTTCTGTTTCCAATCGCGCGACTTATATATGTTTCTTTCTTATCAAATGACAACAATTTTACTCTTAGCAATTTTAGAACCGCAATCCAAGAGCCTTACCGAACGGGCTTTATTAACTCAATAAAAATTGGTGTCTTTTCGGCTGCGATTGCAGCCTTCCCCGGCGCGCTAGCTGCATATTTCATAGAAACTCGAGGAAATTCCAAACTTCGTCGCACAATTGCGGTGATGAGTGGAGTTCTCGCCAATACAGGCGGTGTTCCACTAGCCTTTATGTTCTATGCCGCCCTTGGTATTCAAGGTCAACTTACTAAAATTCTGAAGTATCTAGGTTGGGACCTATATTCAGGGACATTTTCGCTTGGGTCTTTTGTTGGCCTTCTCATTGTGTATTCGTATTTTCAACTCCCATTAATGATTATCGTTTTTTCACCAGCCATAGTTTCTCTCAGACGTGAATGGTCTGAAGCGGCACGAAATCTAGGAGCAAATCAATTCAATTATTGGATTAGAATCGGAATTCCCTTGTTATTTCCCAGTTTTATGGCATGTTCCCTATTGCTTTTCGCCAGTGGATTCTCAGCCTATGCAACAGCAAACGCTTTAACTGTAGGGAACCTACCCCTAACACCTTTACAAATTGGTGGCTTATTAGACGGAAATGTTTCAGCGGCCCAACTAAACCTCGGCAAAGCACTTGGTGTTGTGATGATTGTGATTTCAGCATGTGCGGTAATTCCATACCTTGCAATTCAACGAAGGAGCGCAAAATGGCAAAAGCGTTAAGAATGAAACTGCTGCCACCTTTGGCCTTAACGTTGCTACTTTTGGGACTTTTTGTGTTTGTCCCGATGCTTTCTGCATTCGAATACTCAATTAGGACGCCAGCCACCGGCGGCTACGGTTGGACTCATTATCATTGGGCGATCTCCGAAGAAGACTTTTTTCATTACATTTTTAGATCTACATGGCTTTCTGGGGTGACAGTATTAATCACACTTCTTATTTTGGTTCCCACTTTAGTTTGGATACATTTATCGGATTCAAAGATTCGTGGAATTATCGATGGTCTCTCGCTTCTTCCACTGGTTATTCCAGTCGTGGCTTTTGCTGTTGGTGCACAAATATCATTTCCAGAATTCGTTCAGAATACAGTTCTTGAGCTTCCATTCTTATATTTTGTCTTAGCTCTTCCCTATGCATACCGTTCTCTAGATATAGGCCTTAATTCAATTCCATTGAAAACATTGTCAGAAGCCGCTCGCAGTGCTGGTGCAAACTGGTTGCGGACAATTATCAGCGTCATTATTCCCGTTATTAGAGGCTCTGTAATGGCAACCATCGCTTTAACTTTTGCATTGTCATTAGGCGAATATACATTGACTGTTTTACTTCACTGGGACACCTTCCCAACTTGGGTCACATATGTTGCACAAGATAACATCTTGGGCGCCATTGCAATCTCGATGATGTCTCTGATAATTCCGTTCATAATTCTGACCGCTGTAACACTCGTTATTCCAGAACGAAATATGCAAGGGAGAAAATAATGTCAAGCAAAAGTCTATCCCTAAGAAACATCTCGAAGCGTTTTGGAACTGTAAACGCACTCGATAATTTCAACCTCGAGGTTGGGGTGGGTGAATTGGTTGCACTACTTGGACCGTCGGGTTGTGGTAAGACGACAGCTCTCCGTGTTGTTGCAGGGTTAGAGCAACAGGACAACGGGCTTGTGATGGTATCCGGTAAAGACATTTCAGATATGCCAGCCCATCAGCGAAATATGGGAATGGTTTTTCAGGCCTATTCATTATTTCCCAATTTAACTGTCGAAGAAAATGTAGCTTTTGGCTTACATATGAGAAAGGTAAATAAGCATCTACGCCTCAAAAAAGCCCGCGAACTCTTGGAATTAGTTGGCCTAGATTCCCACAACAAACGCTTTACCCATCAATTGTCAGGTGGCCAGCAACAGCGCGTCGCGCTTGCTCGTGCTTTGGCATTTGAGCCCGAAATTCTCTTGTTGGATGAGCCTCTGTCAGCACTGGACGCTCAGGTGCGCGTAAATCTACGCGAAGAAATTCGTCGCTTGCAACTTTCTTTAGGTACAACAACTCTATTTGTTACCCATGATCAAGAGGAAGCGATGGCAGTCTCTGACCGCGTTGGTGTAATGAACCATGGTGTCCTTGAGCAAATCGACTCACCAGATACTTTGTATAACAAACCTTCTTCAACATTTGTTGCAAGTTTTGTCGGCACTATGAACAGAATTCCAACCCAGATTTCAAATGGCATGGTAGAAATCTTTGGAATTAAGGTGGTCGCACTTAGGCGGGGACAAGAATCTGGAAACGTTTACGCGTTGGTCCGCCCTGAATCCATTGATGTATCGCGAGTAGCAGGTGCGGGACATGCAAAGATCATTACGCGATCGTTTATGGGCGCTTCATCACTCATCATCTGTCAAACACCCGATGGTTCTGTCATCCAAGCCCTCATGCCAAGTCACTATTCAGGTGATTTGCATCCTGGCGAAGAAGTAAATCTCCATGTCACTTTGAATGAGGTTCTCGTTTCAAATGTCTAATTCATTGTTTGGAAGGATCGTTCGCTCTAAAGCAGGTACTGAATCACCATGGACAGATTTAGTGATGGATAGTGGGGAAACTGCACAAGGTGCGGAACCTCGTGAAAGAAAACCCATCGCAAGCTTCATCCATTTGAGTGATCTTCATATCTGTGATGCAGCATCTCCTGCACGGCTTGAATTCTTGGACCGGTTGGCTGATCCCGATAGTCCGCTGTCAGCTTTAGTTCCATATGTAGGGACTTATAGAGCACAAGAATTTCTTACAACCCAAGTTCTTGAAGCGATGGTTTCATCAGTAAATGAAATAACTCATGCGCCAATGACAGGTGCTCCGATTGATGCCGTAGTTATTACCGGAGATGTTGTAGATAACTCACAGAGCAATGAATTGAATTGGTATAAAACAATTCTCGATGGCGGAATTGTGAACCCTAAGAGTGGGCATAGTGAAAAATCAGAGGCAGCTCACTCAAGCAATCCCGATAGATATGACGCTCATTATTACCATCCAGATGGGCCACCAGCAGGCAAAGAGCCAGATCGTCCCCACACACTGCACGGTTTTCCTCACTTTAAAGGGCTATTGGCAGCATCAGAAAGCACTTTCGAGGCACATGGATTGAAACATCAATGGTTTGCAGTGCATGGAAATCATGATGCTCTGTTGCAAGGAACTGCTGCACCAACTGATGCACTCAATGAGTTAGCAACTGGTAGTTCAAAACTTGAATCTCTCAAGAGCATGGATGATTTAGCAACTCTCTTTACTGGCTTCGGTGAAGTTGGCCCAGCTGTATATCCGGGAATCGATCACATCAATACAGTTGAAGTTGAAGCAGATCCAGGCCGAAAATTAACGACTCTTGATGAATGGGTTTATGTTCATACAAATTGCGGACATGACCATGGACTTGATGCAGAACAGCGCCAGACCGCTTACTGGTATCGCAATATCGGAAAGCAAGTTCGATTGATCGGGCTAGATACAGTCAATCGATATGGTGGTTGGCAAGGTTGCATCCATCGTGAACAATTTGAATGGCTTGCAGAGTTGCTTGAAAATTCTCGCGATAAATATCTCGTTCTTTCATCGCATCACCCTTTGGAAAATCTATTTAATGGCTACGTACCTGAAGATCAGTTTGCTCCTGCGCTAGAGAGTGAAGTGCGCGCGCTATTGGAAAGATTCCCGAATGTCATACTCTGGTTCTCGGGCCATGTGCATGATCACAAGATTCAATCTGCAAAATCTTCAAATGGCTCCCATGCATTTTGGGAAATTAGAACAGGATCGCATATCGATTGGCCGCAGCAATCGCGGGTTATCGAAATCATGAAGGCAGAAAACCAACAACTTGTTATAGGTACATCGATAATCGATCACGCTGGGCCTCTTACCTTTCACGGTAGCGAATCCGAACTTGAAGATCCAATCGCGCTGGCCGGCTTCTCTCGCCTACTTGCAGCCAATGATTGGCAACGCAATCGTGAGGGGTTGCACTCCTTCGAAAATTTAGAGGGTGCTCCGAGTGATAGAAATGTTTGGCTATGGGCGAACGATCCGCTTGAATAGTTTCCAGGCACGGTAGGCTCACGCCGTGCTTTTGAGCGATCGCGATATTCGTACCGAAATTGAATCTGGCCGAGTCGTTGTTGAACCCTTTGACGAGGCCATGATCCAGCCGTCATCGGTGGATGTTCGCCTCGATAAGTTCTTTCGCGTCTTTGAAAACCATAAGTACTCGGTGATTGATCCATCTATCGAACAACCCGAACTCACTCGTGAAGTAATTGCCGAAGGCGATGAAGCTTTCATTCTGCACCCTGGCGAATTTGTTCTTGCCAGCACCTATGAAGTAATTACATTGCCCGATGACATCGCCGGTCGCCTCGAAGGAAAATCATCTCTTGGTCGTCTTGGTTTGTTGACCCATAGCACAGCCGGGTTTATTGATCCTGGCTTTTCAGGACACATCACGCTCGAACTTTCCAATGTTGCAAACTTGCCGGTCAAACTCTTTCCAGGAATGAAGATCGGTCAGCTCTGTCTCATCAAACTCTCATCACCTGCAGAGCACCCATACGGCTCTGCTATTTATTCATCGCGTTACCAAGGACAGCGCGGGCCGACTCCAAGTCGTTCCTTTATGAATTTTCACAAGAGCAATATTAAGTAACTCTCACTAATCTCTTCCTACTGGGAATACCTACTCTCCAATTGGGGTTGAAATAGCTATGGAACTCATCATTATCGGTGTCGTCGTTTTACTCGTTATTTTTGCAATCGCGCAATACAACCGTTTAGTGCGCCTTAACATCACTGTCGACGAAGCATTTGCGCAGATTGAGGTACAACTCAAGCGCCGTGCAGATCTCATTCCTAATTTAGTTGAAACCGTGAAAGGCTATGCCAAACACGAACAGAGCACCTTCGATGCAGTTGTTGCAGCACGCGCTAAATCAACGAGTGCTTCTAGCGTTGCCGATGTTGCTGCAGCAGATGGCGCACTTACCAACGCGCTTCGTGGATTGCTTGCAGTTGCTGAGGCATATCCAGATCTCAAAGCTTCCAGCAACTTTTTAGCGTTGCAGGAAGAACTTTCCACCACAGAAAATAAGGTCTCTTTCGCACGTCAGTTCTATAACGACAATGTGCGCTCACTCAATACTGCGGTTGCAACAATTCCTTCAAGTTTCTTTGCGGGCCTTGCCAAAGTTGGCGCTCGCGAATTCTATGAAGTAGAAAATCCAACTGATCGCAACGTTCCTAACGTTAAGTTCTAAGTTCGGGTATGGCTGAAAATAATTTCCGCGCGCTGCAATCAGCGAATAAGAGTAAAACTTATTTTCTTTTAGCAGCAATGGGTGCGCTCACCTGGCTCGTTGCCTATGCAGTGATGACTTATTTTGGAGTCGGTACTGCATCAACGATGGTGCCGATGGCAGTTGCTTTTGCGCTCATTGGCGTGTGGGGTTCTTATTACGGCTCTGACAAATTAGTGCTGACAATGACTGGTGCGAAATTAATTACCCGCGAAGATGCACCCGAACTCTTTAATGTCATCGAAGAAGTTGTTATTGCAAGTGGATTGCCGATGCCTAAGGTTGCGATCGTTGAAGATTCAGCGCCTAATGCTTTTGCAACTGGTCGCAATCCAGATCATGCGCTGATTGCATTTACTACACGGATACTCGAGGTTATGGATCGCGAAGAGTTGGAAGGAGTTATTGCCCACGAGCTATCCCACGTTGCAAATCGCGACACATTGGTTTCTGCAGTAGCTGCAACAACAGCAGGTGCTATCGCAATATTGAGCGACTTCTTAATGCGCTTGATGTGGTTTGGTGGGGGCAGAGATCGCGAGCGCAGTTCCAATCCCATAGCACTCGTACTTTCGCTCGTTGTTTTGATTATGGCTCCAATAGCTGCGATGTTATTAAAGTCTGCAATTTCACGTAAACGTGAATCTCTCGCTGATGCAACAGCAGTTTCATACACGCGTAATCCTGCAGGGCTCCGTAAAGCATTAGAAGTATTAGCCGCAGATTCAACTGTAGTGAGACAACGTTCAAACGCTGTTGCACATATTTGGATTGAATCACCGCTTGATGGCCAAGCTGTCTCAAAGATGTTTAGTACACATCCACCGATTCAAGAACGAATTGCAACGTTACGCGCTATGGAGTCGCTCGGACCTAATCAGGGCTAAGCGTTATTACGCGGAAAAGTGAGTGTGAAGGTGGCTCCTTCGCCGAGTTTTGAACTCACCGAAACTTGTCCGCCATGCGCGCGCATTACTGCATCAACAATTGAAAGACCAAGCCCACTTCCTTCATCGCCGCTACGAACACGTGATGTATCAGCGCGATAGAAACGTTCAAAGATTTTTGCTTGATCTGCATCGCTTAGCCCGGGACCGCGATCACTGACTGAAACCTCTACAACATCTTCTCGCTCTGTCACTGCAACTTCGATGGGTGTACCGGCTGGCGTGTGGGCACGCGCATTTGATAAGAGATTTGCAATCACTTGATGGATGCGCGATTCATCACCTAGAGTGAAAATTTCATCACTATTTGATGTAAAGGTAACAGGATGGTCTGGACCGGCAGCTTGCGCTGATACAACTGCCTCTTCAGCTACCTTATTAATATCAACCGGTTTCGATTCCATTTCACGAGCTTGATCTAGGCGGGCGAGCAACAATAAATCTTCAACGAGTGATCCCATTCGTTTAGATTCGTTCTCAATACGACCAATGAGCTCTGTAGTTTCTATTTCACCAGTGACAGCGCCTTGGCGATGCAGCTCAGAGAATCCGCGAATAGCGGTGATGGGGGTGCGAAGTTCATGAGAAGCATCTGCAACGAATCGGCGTAACCGTTCTTCGCTCTCTTTTCTTAGAGCAAAAGCGTCTTCTATGCGAGTAAGCATTGAGTTGAGAGAAGTCACTAATCGACCTACTTCAGTCTTTGGATCAGCTTCTGGCATACGTGCTGAATAATTTCCAGCAGCGATTTCTTCGGCAGTCTTTTCAGCTTCTTCAAGAGGACGTAAACCGAGTTTGATTACTGCGCGAGCTGCAAAGGCAATCATTAAGAGCAGAGCCAACCCAATCAAAGTAAATAACACTCCTAGTCGAGTGGTGGTTCGATTGAGATCACTGAGTGATTGCGCTGCAACAACTGTTCCATTGTTTCCAGGTAATTGCCGCGCTACGACGCGAAAGTCTGGCCCTGGAACTTGCAAGGTAAATGGCTTGTTACCGTGTTGGGACATCTCTTCTTTTGAGAGCGCCGTTAAATAGCCTTTAATGGAAGATCCTTGGAAGTCGCCACCAAGTCCCGCCACAACGACCCCATTTGGATCTATCAGTGTAAGTGATGTTGATGTGGGTATTCGGGCAAGCGGAGAACGTTTAACAGGATTGCGATGATCATCATTACCATGAATGTCATCTGCCTCGTGTGCAATTCCGCTTTCCAGAATTCTGGGCAAGGTGCCTTCGGCAATTGCAGTTATTTGTGAATCAACCTCTGAGGTGAGATATCCCCGCAACAGTGATTGAGTCAGTACGCCAGTTGCCATAAATGCAATTGCCGTTAATACCAAAATACCCAAAGTTAAACGTCTGCCAAGACTCCAGTTGCGAATCGGGGATTTCATTCGATTATTTATTTCTTAGCCGGAATGCGAATGCGGTACCCCACGCCTCGGACAGTGTGGATTAACGGAGGATTAAAGACATCAATCTTTTTACGCAGATATGAAATGTAGGTTTCTACGATTCCAGCATCTCCTCCAAAATCGTAATCCCAGACATGGTCAAGAATTTGCGCTTTAGAAACAACGCGATCTGCATTGATGAGTAAGTAGCGTAGCAAAGTAAATTCGGTAGGAGAGAGCTCAAGCAATTTACCCGCGCGCCGGACTTCGTGTGTTGCTTCATCGAGTTCAAGATCTGCAAAGCGAATTTTCTCATCCTCAATACTTTGAGGCACGGCACCAATTCGACGAAGGAGTGCTCGCAATCTGGCAACAAGTTCTTCCAAGCTAAATGGCTTGGTCATGTAATCATCGCCACCGATGGTGAGGCCTTGCACTTTATCTTTCATTTCATCTTTGGCAGAGAGAAAGAGGACTCCCACTTCAATTCCTTCGTTGCGGATTTTGCGACAGACTTCGAAACCATCTAAATCTGGAAGCATGACATCGAGAATCATGGCGTGTGGTTTAAATTCTTCGGCGATAGTGAGTGCTTGCGATCCCGTTGCTGCAGTTCGGACTTCAAAACCAACAAACTTCAAACTTGTTGCAATCAAATCACTGATACTTGATTCGTCATCAACAACGAGAATGCGCTGACCGTTTTTTTCTTCTGGCATGAGGTAAGAGTGCTCGCTTTAACTGAGTGTTTACTGAGAATTCTGAGTAAATACCGACAGAGTTAGTTTGAAGTGAATTACATGGTTGTAACTCGCCCACAATGTGGATGAAGAGTGTGGATAAGTAGGAGAAATTCCCCCATAAAGCGTTAAAAAACCACTTTTTTAATAGGAACCCTCACCCTCTACTTCTGCGCTCGGGATTTCGCGCTCCTAAGGCTTTTGAGGCGGTATTTCATCTCTCATTTCACGATAGGATTTTGGCTTGCCTTAGCGGAAAACCGCTCTGCAGCCCAAATTAGCCATTTTAAGGAGTCCCCACTTTTGTCTGACAAAGTCGCGGATAAGAGCGCAGCGAAGAAATCTGGCTATGACGCCTCTTCGATCACCGTTCTTGAAGGGCTCGCTGCCGTTCGAAAGCGCCCCGGAATGTATATCGGTTCCACGGGCGAGCGCGGATTGCATCACCTTGTCTACGAAGTTGTCGATAACTCTGTCGATGAAGCGCTCGCTGGGTTTTGTACTGAAATTAATGTGACTTTGATGCCCGATGGTTCACTGGAAGTCGTTGATAACGGTCGTGGAATTCCAGTAGATCTTCATCCTGTCGAGAAAAAACCAGCTCTTGAAGTTGTCTTAACAGTTTTGCATGCTGGCGGAAAATTTGGTGATGGTGGCTATTCGGTATCTGGTGGTTTACACGGAGTCGGTATCTCTGTCGTCAACGCACTTTCAACAGATTTATCTGTTGTTGTAAAGCGCGATGGATTTCATTGGTCGCAAGAATATAAATTGGGAGTACCAACGGCGCCCGTTAAGAAAGGCGCGGCAACTGATGCCACCGGAACCACAGTTCGTTTCTGGCCATCTGCAGAAATTTTCGAGACCACTGATTTTTCATTTGAAGTTCTCTCCACTCGCTTCCGCGAAATGGCATTTCTTAATCGCGGTTTAATTTTGACTTTAACAGATTTGCGCCCTGGTCACGTTGATGAAAAAGGTGAACCGCTTACAGTCCGCTATCAGTACCAAGGTGGAATTTCTGATTTCGTTAAGCACCTCAATGCAACTCGTGGCGAAACCCATAAATCCATTATTTCGATGTTTGCTGAAGATAAAAAAGCGAAGTTGTCGCTGGAAATTGCGATGCAATGGAATGCCGGATTCTCAGAATCTGTCTACACCTTTGCCAACACGATTCACACCCACGAAGGTGGAACCCACGAAGAAGGCTTCCGTACTGCGCTTACTTCGGTAGTAAATAAATTTGGTGAAGAACAAGGATTTATCCGTAAAAAGGAAGATCGCCTCACCGGAGATGATGTCCGCGAAGGTTTAACTGCAATCGTTTCTATCAAGTTGGCAGAGCCTCAATTTGAAGGCCAGACCAAGACAAAATTAGGCAATACCGAAGCTAAATCATTTACTCAAAAGGTAGTGAATGAGTACCTCACCCAATGGTTTGAGCAGAATCCGCAAGAAGGAAAAGAGATTGTCCGTAAATCAATCGATGCTGCAGCTGCACGTGTTGCAGCCCGTAAAGCGCGCGACTTGTCGCGTAATCGCAAAGGATTGCTTGAAGGTCGCGGCATGCCCGGCAAGTTAGCTGATTGCCAGTGGACCGATCCAGAAAAGTGCGAGCTTTACATCGTCGAAGGTGATTCAGCAGGTGGATCAACCAAAGGTGGTCGCGATTCACGTAACCAAGCAGTGCTACCAATTCGCGGAAAAATTCTTAACGTTGAAAAAGCACGCATTGATCGCGTGCTACAAAATAACGAAGTACAAGCACTTATTACTGCGCTAGGTACTGGCGTGCATGATGATTTTGATATTGCAAAATTGCGCTATCACAAGATTATTTTGATGGCAGATGCTGATGTAGATGGTCAACATATTCGCACCTTACTTTTGACGCTTCTCTTTAGATTTATGCGTCCTTTGATTGAAAACGGTTTTGTGTATTTGGCACAGCCGCCTCTCTATAAATTGAAATGGGCAGGCAAAGATGAAGTTGAATATGCTTTTAGCGATAAAGAGCGCGATGGCATGATCAAGATTGGTCTTGATGCAGGTAAGCGTCTTCCTAAAGAAGATGGAATCCAGCGCTTTAAAGGGTTGGGCGAAATGCCTGCCAAAGAGTTGTGGGATACAACGATGGATCCCGAACATCGCGTTTTGATTCAAGTAACTCTCGAAGATGCAGCAGCAGCCGATGATCTCTTCTCAGTTCTCATGGGTGAAGATGTAGAACAACGACGTGCATTTATTCAACGTAATGCTAAAGATGTCAGGTTCTTGGATATCTAATGACTACTGAAGATATGACTCCGGATTTTGATCGCATAGAACAAGTTGATCTCCAAGTTGAGATGGCGCGCAGCTATCTTGATTATGCGATGTCAGTCATTGTGGGACGTGCACTTCCCGATGTCCGCGATGGCCTCAAACCAGTTCATCGCCGAGTCTTGTATGCCATGTTTGATGCGGGATACCGTCCAGATAAGGGTTACTACAAATCTTCACGAATCGTTGGTGATGTGATGGGTAATTACCACCCACATGGTGACACCGCGATTTATGACACGGTAGTTCGTTTGGCGCAGCCGTGGTCACTTCGATATCCACTCGTTGATGGCAACGGAAACTTTGGATCTCCCGGAAACGATCCAGCTGCTGCGATGCGTTATACCGAAGCGCGCCTTGCTCCTATCGCGATGGAGATGATGCGCGATATTGATGAAGACACCGTTAATTTCTCACCGAATTACGATGGACGTTCGCAAGAACCAGATGTACTCCCCTCACGTTTTCCTAATTTGCTTGTTAATGGTTCAGCTGGAATTGCAGTGGGAATGGCGACAAATATTCCGCCACATAATCTGCGCGAAATCGGCGAAGCAGTTATTTATTCGCTAGAAAACCCCGAGATGCCTGCAGCTGATTTGCTCAGCCATCTGCTCACCATCGTCAAAGGCCCTGATTTTCCAACAAAAGCGTTGATTGTCGGCCGTGGAGGCATTGAAGATGCTTATCGCACTGGTCGTGGTTCGATCACTATGCGCGCAGTTGTCAACATTGAAGAAATTAATAAGCGCACTTGCTTAGTAGTAACCGAACTTCCATATCAAGTAAACCCCGATAATTTGGCGCTCAAAATTGCTGAACTTGTTAAAGATGGAAAGATCAAAGGAATCGCAGATGTACGCGATGAAGGTAACGAGCGTTTAGGCCAGCGCCTTGTCATTGTTTTGCAAAGCAGCGCAATTCCTAAAGTTGTACTTAACAATTTATATAAGCAGACCCAACTTCAAGATACTTTCGGTGCAAATATGTTGGCTTTGGTGGATGGAGTTCCACGCACCTTGCGCCTTGATGAATTCATTAAGTTCTACATCGAACATCAAATTGAAGTCATTGTTCGACGAACTAAATTCCGCTTAGTTGAAAAAGAGAAGCGCGCTCATATTCTTAAGGGTTACCTCAAAGCACTCGACGCACTCGATGCTGTGATTGCCCTGATCCGCGCTTCCAAAACCCCCGAAGAAGCCCGCACAGGTTTGATGAAGCTACTTGATGTAGATGAGTTACAAGCCAATGCAATTTTGGATATGCAGCTTCGTCGTATTGCAGCGCTTGAACGTCAGAAGATTAATGATGAGCATGAAGAGTTAATGGCAGATATTGTCGAACTCAATGCGATTTTGGCCTCTGAATCCAAGCAGCGCGAAATCATCAAGAGCGAACTCACTGATCTCGTTGCCAAATATGGCGATGACCGCCGCACACAGCTGGTTGCCAGCGAAGGTGATTTCTCAGCAGAAGATTTGATCCCTGATCAAGATGTAGTTGTCACAATTACACGTGGTGGCTATTCCAAGCGCACCAATGCAGATCTTTACAAATCTCAGCGTCGTGGAGGTCGCGGCGTCAAAGGGGCTGCGCTCAAGCAAGATGATGTCGTTGATCATTTCTTTGTCGCTTCAACTCACGACTGGTTGCTCTTCTTTACCAATCAAGGCCGAGTGTATCGTGCCAAAGTTCACGAATTACCAGATGCAGGTCGCGATGCACGTGGACAACATGTTGCAAATTTGATGGCTTTTAAACCCGATGAGCAAATTGCTGAAGTTCTTTCCTTTAAAGATTACAACGCCGCACCATTTCTTGTTATCTCAACAAAGGGCGGATTAGTCAAGAAGACTCCGCTAATCGAGTATGACTCACCGCGTACTGGTGGATTGATTGCAATTTCACTAAAACCTGGAGACGAAGTTGTATCTGCATCACTGGTTGGCGATGGCGATGAGTTACTTCTTGTTTCGAAAAAGGGAATGTCACTTCGTTTTGAAGTGAGCGACGAATCCCTTCGCTCCATGGGGCGTTCCACTTCTGGAGTCATTGGTATGAAATTCCGTAGCGGAGATCAATTGCTGACAATGTCACGCATTAATGCAAAGACATCACAAGGTGCATTTGTATTTACTGCAACTGATGGTGGATACGGAAAGAAAACTCCGCTTGATGAATATCGTTTACAAGGACGTGGTGGAATTGGTATTAAAGCTGCAAAGATTGATGAGAATTCACGCGGCTCCCTTGTCTCTGCACTTGTACTTTTCAATAGCGATGAGATTTTGGCAATTACATCTGCCGGTACAGTGATGCGCACACCTGCAGATGAGATCCGCCAAACCGGCCGCGATTCAATGGGTGTGCGACTTGTTAACCTCGATGAAGGCGCCACTCTTTTATCTGTGACCCGAAATAGCGAAGATGAGATTTCTCCGCAAAAGTAGTAGGGTGCACGCCTGACGTTATAGGGACGTTTTGGTGACTTGATAATTTTCAAGTAACCTTGCGCTTCTGCACACGCACCACGTATGCGGGCCTATAGCTCAGCCTGGTTAGAGCGCTTCCCTGATAAGGAAGAGGTCGGTGGTTCAAGTCCACCTAGGCCCACCCGTTCTAATACGGGGACCTAGCTCAATTGGTAGAGCACCGCCTTTGCAAGGCGGGGGTTAGGGGTTCGATTCCCCTGGTCTCCACTTTGATTATTACTTCGTATCTATTTCAACTTCCTAGCAACTCTGCAAAGCGTAAGTAAATTGGAATTCCAATAATCAAATTAAACGGAAATGTAATCCCGATACTGGTTGTCAGTGCAAGAGTGGGGCTTGCTTTAGGTAGCGCCACTGACACCGCAGCAGGGGCTGCAATATAAGAAGCGCTCGCAGAGAGAACACCAAGCATGGTTGCTCCACCGACGCTGAGACCAATGAGCGTTCCCGCTCCTACTCCAATTGCGCCACCGAGTATGGGAAAGAGCAACCCGAAGATAGCAAGTTTCGGACCCACTTTTTTAATTTCACCAAAGTTTGAACCAGCAAGATAACCAAGATGAAGCAAGAAAAGCACAAGAAATCCATTAAGAAGATCGACGAAAAATGGACTTACTTTTTCATAACCGGAATTGCTCGTGATGAATCCAATAAAGAGCCCGCCTACGAGAAGTAACACTGTTTTACCGAGCAGCACTTCCTTCAGTGTTGCACCCCAGCCAACTTTTTCTGAAGACGATCGAGATGCCAGAAATATTCCAACCACCAACCCTGGTATCTCCATCACCGTTAAAAGAGCTGGCGCAAAGCCCTCAACAAAGATTTTGTTACTTTCTAGAAAAAGTAAAGCTGCTGAAAAAGTTACCAGAGATGTAGAACCGTAGTGTGCTGCGATTGAGCCACGATCTACGGCAGAGAGGTTTTTAATCATTGCAAGAATGAAAAATGCGAGAAGTGGAATGATGATTCCACAAGCGACCGTGGTAAGCGCCGGAGTAAAAATCTCTGAAAGATTTGAATCTTTCAACGAGTGTCCTCCCTTAAGCCCAATTCCAATCAGCAAATAAATGGAGAGAAATTGATAGATAGCGTCTGGGATCCGGACATCACTTTTGAAGCGAGATGCGAGAAAACCAAAGATAAAACCGAGGACACCAACAGATGTGAGATTTGCTTGCGCAATCGACCAGGAACTCATCTATCGCCTCCAGTGATGGAGAATACATGAAACTGATTCCATTTTCTTTTTCACGGTATTTCTAGTTCGCAAAACTGCCGTAATCTTGGCACATGACAAATTCAGCAACGTTACATACAAATCATGGCGATATCGTCATTGAACTATTTCCTAACCATGCCCCTAAGACTGTCGAAAATTTTGTTGGGCTTGCAACAGGCGCGAAGGAATGGACAGATCCACGCACTGGTAAGAAGTCCAACGAGAAGTTATATGACGGCACAGTTTTCCACCGCGTTATTAGTGGTTTCATGATTCAAGGTGGAGATCCACTCGGACAAGGATTTGGAGATCCTGGATATAAATTTGCAGATGAATTCCATGGTGAACTGCAATTCGATCGCCCATATATTTTGGCAATGGCTAATTCCGGGCCAAATACCAATGGATCTCAATTCTTTATCACAGTTGCACCTACTGCTTGGCTCAACCGCAAACACACAATTTTTGGTGAAGTAAAAGATGCTGCTTCACAGAAAGTTGTTGATGCAATTGCAACTACACCAACAGGTCCACAAGATCGACCAATCAAAGCTGTAGTCATCAATAGCGTCACCATTGCTTAATCTCTTTGCATGAAGCAGCGTTCAGTAGTTCTCACCATCATCACAGTTATCTGTGGTTTTTACCTGTGGGAACTACTGGACTCTGGCATCATCGGTACATTTGCATTGGTAAGCACTGAATATCTCAAGCATTCAAACCAGTGGTACCGACTCATTACGGTGGCGTTAGTGCATGACAATTCCAATACACTTCCGATTCACCTAGCTTTCAATATGTTGGCGCTCCATTCACTCGGCGCACCGCTTGAAAGATTCTTTGGCAAGGGTCGTTTCTTGCTGATTTTCTTCTTCTCTCTTATTTGCGCATCTTTCTATTCAGCGCTGAATTTGGGTTACAACGGTTATTCCATCGGAGTATCAGGAGCGGTCTTTGGCCTCTTTGGCGCCTGGGTTGTAGTTGGCAGAAAAGTGGGAGGAGATATTCGCAGTACCTTGGTGATTATTGCGATCAACTTTGCTTTGGGATTTACCATCGGGGGCGTTGATTGGCGCGCACATTTAGGTGGATTGATTGCAGGTGCTGCAATTACAAAATTACTGCTGCTTAATGTTTCGAAGTAATACTTGAGCTACATCTAAAACTTCTACATCAGATTGTCGGGCGACCATGCCATCGCCAATCATTATGCGGCAGAATGGACATCCCACCGCAACTTCAGCAGCACCTGTATCAATTGCTTCATCTACGCGATTGAGATTGATGCGAGTACCAATCTTTTCTTCCATCCACATGCGGCCACCGCCACCACCGCAGCAGAATGAACGCTCTTGATTGCGGGGCATTTCTTCAATATCGCAGCCACTTGCTTGTAGGAGTTCGCGCGGAGGTGCATAAATTTGATTATGGCGACCTAAATAACATGGGTCATGAAAAGTTAACTTCTTATCTGATTTGTGAGGGCTGGTCTTTAAGCGGCCTTCTTTAATCAGAGTGTTAAGCAGTTGTGTGTGGTGCAACATCTCAAGTTCGTAACCGCTTTGCGCATAATCGCGTCCGATTGTTGTAAAGCAATGGGGACAGGTGACGACCACTTTCTTTTTTCCTTTTGGTCGATCGCCAAAAGTTTCGGTAAAAGTTGCAATATTTTCTTGGCTAAGAATCTGGTAGAGAAATTCATTTCCCGAACGTCGTGCAGGATCTCCGGTGCAGGTCTCGCGCTTTCCAAGAACTGCGAAATTAACTCCCGCCATGTGGAGCAACTCGGCAACAGCTTTGGTGGTCTTCTTGGCGCGTTCTTCATAAGCACCCGCGCAACCAACCCAGAATAAGTACTCAACATCTTCAGGAAGTTCACCGCTGACTACCTTTACTGGGAAATCGCACTCTGCAATCCAACTTTCACGATCTTGCTTATTTGCACCCCATGGATTACCAGCTTTTTCAAGATTTCTAAATGTTCCACCAAGTTCGGCTGGAAACTCTGATTCAACGAGGACTTGATAACGGCGCATATTTACAATGTGATCAACATGTTCAATATCAACGGGACATTCGTTTACGCATGCACCGCATGATGTGCATGACCAGAGAACATCAGAAGTAATTGGCCCTTCTTCCCCAACTAAATTTTCGCTACCAACAACTTTTGCCATTGCATGATCGCGCATTGCCATGATGAGCAATTTGGGAGAGAGTGGTTTATCGGTGTGCCAGGCAGGGCATTGAGATTGGCAGCGGCCACATTCGGTACATGTGGTCATATCGAGCAGCCCTTTCCATGAGATATCTGCTCGCGTACCTAATCCGAAAACATCATCTTCTGCGGGATCTCCAAAATTGATTGGCTTACCTTTGGAGAGCATTTGTGGCAACGCACCGAGCGCTGGCTTATCAATATTGCGCTTGAAATAAATATTGAAGAACGCCAAAAAGCGATGCCACGCAACACCCATTGTTAAGTTGGAAGCAATCACAATGAACCAGGTCATCGATACAACGATTTTGAGCGCCGCTACAACAACTATTGCGCTTTCAAGCGAACTCTGTGACCAGTCCGAGAAGAAGAGGACAGCTGGCCAAGAAATTGCATAGTGCCAATTCCATGAACTTTCTCCAGCAAGTGCACCTTCCAAACCGCGAAGTGCAATAACGCAGAAAACTATTGCCACAATGGTTGCTTCTACGTAGTAAGCCTTACCCATTCCAGAACCACTGAAACGATTGAGCATTCGAAAACGAGTTACTTGGCGAATACCGATAAGTGTCACGATGCCGATTCCAGTTAGCGCCGCAATGAACTCAGCTAGAAATTCATACACCACAAAGTGTCCAATAATTGGAAGAGCGAATTCTGGGTTAATTACTTGGCCATACGCAGTGATGAGTGTTCCAACCAGCGCACCAAAACCAATCATGACAAACCAGTGGGCGATTCCAGAACCGGTAAATGAAAGCATCTTGGTATGGCCAAGAACTTCTATCAACATATTCTTTAAACGCGCAGATTTATTGTCGCTTCGAGTTGGATCGGGTTGTTGTTTTTTAAAGATGGCAAGAAAACGGCGACCTTGTATGGCAAGCAGAATCAGCGCAACTGCTGTGATGAGATAAGAGATGCTTGCTAGCGCAAGTTTCATAAACGCTAGGGTAGAACTAACGCCACTTGGTTGCTAGCGAAAACCCCACTGCGATAAAGCTAAATCCAATAATCATGTTCCAAGCCCCGATTCCTGGGATTGGGTATGAAGTCTGGCTAATGTAGAAAATTACGATCCAGAATAAGCCGATAAGAAAGTTGGCAACCATGACTGGTGCAAGCCACGAAGGACTTTCGAGGAGCGGAGATTCTTCTTCGATGTGAATCTGCTCTTCGTGAGCGTGGCGCTCTTGGACCTTCTTACGTAACTTCGACTTTGGCATGGGGCATAGGTTACAGCACAATAACCACGTGGCTCGAATCCTCGTTATCGATAACTACGACTCGTTTGTATTCAATTTAGTGCAATATCTTGCACAGTTGGGTGCAGACTGCACTGTTGTCCGCAATGACGAAGTCACCGCTGATGAAGCCTCGAAATATGACGGTGTCTTGATTTCTCCAGGTCCTGGTACCCCCGATAAAGCTGGCGTCAGTATTGCAATGATCAAATACTGTGCTGAAAAATCAATTCCACTTTTTGGTGTTTGTTTAGGACATCAAGCAATCGGAGAAGCTTTTGGAGCAACCGTTTCGCGTGCGCCTGAATTACTTCATGGAAAAACTTCACAAGTAATTCATCAATGCAAAGGTGTATTCACCAATCTTCCTTCACCATTTACTGCAACCCGCTATCACTCACTCGCAGTTGAGCGCGATACGGTTCCAGATGTTTTGGAAATTACCGGCACCACTGAATCCGGTGTAGTCATGTCCTTGCGTCATAAAACTCTGCCGATTGAAGGAGTTCAGTTTCATCCTGAATCGGTTCTAACTGAACATGGCCATCAAATGTTGGCTAATTGGTTGGTTACCTGTGGAGATAAAGATGCGCCGCAGCGCGCAGTTGGTTTATCTCCAGTAGTTGGTAGCGCCAAATAAATCGACTTAAGGCTGTCGATTAATAGTGATGGTGACAGACTTACCAATCGTTTGAGTTGTGCCCGCATCAGGTGCTTGTCTAATTACAACGCCAGCAGGTTGAGTCGAGTCGTAATCATAAAATTCTTTAATCAAGAACCCTGCTTGAATAAGTAAAGTCTTTGCTTGAATAGCTTCAATCCCAATCAAATTTGGCACAGTGATTTCACCGCTCGCAATAGTCAATACAACTGAACTTCCTGCGCTAATTACCGAGCCCGCAGGTGGATTAACTTCAAGAACGGTTCCTTGTGGTTGGTCAGAAGGCGTAGCAATCGTTTGCGAAACCACCAGACCTACGGAAGTTAAAGCAGAACGGGCATCAATGAGCGAAAGACCTACAAGATCATTAGGAACAATTGCTTCTCCGGGACCATCGGAAATCGTTAAAACAACAACGGAACCGGGTTTTAAGCGAGTTGTGGCAAGTGGAAGTTGGCTAGCGACTCGATCTTTTGGAATCACCGCATCATGCGCTCGCTTGATGGTGATTGAGTAACTAGACAAAAGTGCACGTGCCATTTCTTGGCTTAGCCCCACAACGTTGGGAACTCGTGGCGCGGAATTATTGGGATTTCCGCTGATGGCAAGTCCTGTGAAAGCAACCGCTATCGCAGTAATTAATGAACCACCCCACAGAAGCGCAGCACGACGTGACATCAACGGCTTCTTTGGTAGCGGCGTTGTTATCTCTTCACCAGCGCGCACCTTTGCAATATCTTCAAGCATTGCTTGAGCACTTTGATATCGATCTTCAGGTTTCTTCGCTAATGCAACTGCCAGCACGATTTCGATACCTGCAGGAAGATCTTTATTGATCGTGCGAACAAGTGGCGCAGTGCTTGATGCATGTTGATAAGCAATCGAAACTGGAGTCTCACCGGTAAAGGGTGGATTTCCAGTGAGCAGTTCAAAGAGCAAACATCCAGTTGAATAAATGTCGCTTCGTAAATCTGCAGCTTCGCCCACTGCTTGCTCGGGAGATAAATATTGAGCTGTGCCAATAACATTCCAGGTGCTGGTCAGAGTTGCACCTAAATCATCCATCGCGCGGGCGATTCCAAAATCCATCACTTTGACATCGCCACTATGTGTGATCATCACGTTGGCAGGTTTGATATCGCGATGCACAATCTGCCTCTGGTGTGAATACTCAAGGCCAGCAAGGATTCCTTCAGTAATTTCTAGCGCCCGAGATAGTGGTAATCGCTCACCCTGATGTATTAATTCGCGCAGAGTTTTTCCTGAAACAAGCTCCATCACAATGTATGGCGCTGGTTCTTCTCCAGAATCGTAGACAGCAACAATGGCAGGATGATTAAGTCCAGCAGCCGCTTTAGCTTCTTTCCGGAAACGCGAGACAAACGCAGGATCTTTCGCTAAATCGCTACGCAAAATCTTTATTGCCACTTGTCTAGAGAGCCGCTGATCTTTTGCAATGTAGACATCAGCCATGCCACCGGTGCCAATCATTTCACCGAGTTGGTAGCGACCGCCCAATAATGTATTCATCATGTGGCAGCCCCCAACGTCATGAATCCATCTGATTGGGAAGATTCAGCAATATCTGCAACAACTATGGTGACATTGTCAGGTGCACCATTGATGTAAGTGGCATCAATCAAGGCATTCACCGCATCGTCGCGATCTTTACCTTTGAGCAACGACTTAATCTCTTTATCGGATAGCACCGATGACAATCCATCGCTACATAGTAAGAAGCGATCTCCATCTTTCACATCAAAAATTGGAAGCGGCAATTCAATTCCACCTTCACCCATTAATACCTGAGTCAAAACTGATCGCTGTGGATGTGTAGCTATTTCAGATTCAGAGATCGAGCCTTGATTGAGTAACTCTTGAATGACCGTGTGATCAACGCTCAACTGTTCTAAATCATTACCGCGCAATCGGTAAGCGCGTGAGTCACCAATATGAAGAAGCGCTACAGCATCTGAGCGCAGAAAGAGCGCAGTAAGTGTTGTTCCCATACCTGAAAGTTGTGGATTTTCAGAGACAGCGTCCGTTATGGACTTATCAATATTATGAATGGAATTGAGAAATAGATCGTCTGCCGAATCTTCATCTAGATCTGATGCGATAAAGACTTTGGCACACTCAACGAGGCTTGAAATTGCCAATGATGATGCAACTTCGCCTGCTGCATGCCCGCCCATTCCATCTGCAACTGCGATGACGCGTGCAGAAGTTAGTGCACTATCTTCATTGCCATTTCGCACCAAACCAACCGCAGAACGTGATGCAGTTGCGAAGAAGAAGGGGGCCATAAAGGTAAGCCTATTCGCTCGGGTATCCTTCGGTAGTGAGCACTGCGCAAAGCCAAAGATTCGCCTATTTAGGCCCAGTTGGCACCTTTACTGAGGCAGCACTCAAAAAGATCACATGTGACTCCGATATCAAAACTCCATATGCAAATGTGACTGCGGCCCTTGATGCAGTTCGCGATGGTGAAGTTGATTTTGCATTAGTCCCCATCGAAAACTCAGTAGAAGGTGTAGTTGCGCGCACTCTTGATGAATTAGCTATTGGCGACCCGCTGACTATTTCGGGTGAAGTAACTTTGCCAGTCACCTTTGCATTTATGGTTAAACCCGGAACGCAGAATGTACAACGCATCGGAACACATCCACATGCTGAATCTCAATGTCGCGATTACATCGCACAGAAATATCCGCATGCAGAGATCGTTCCTTATCCTTCAACGGCTGCTGCCGCTGAAGCGCTGAGCAAAGGCGACCTTGATGCCGCTATTGCCTCAAGCGCAGCTGCCGAACATTATGCTTTAGAAATCCGCGAAGCAGATATCGGTGATAACTCCGGTGCGGTCACTCGATTTATCTGTGCACAAAAGCCAGGTTGGATTCCAGAACCAACAGGCCATGATCGAACTTCAATGGCAGTCTTTATCGATATCGACCATGCAGGCGCGCTTCTTGAAATTCTGCAAGTTTTTGCAAAATATGATGTTAATTTAACTTTTATTCAATCACGTCCCACTGGTCGCGAACTAGGTCACTACCATTTCATTATTGATGTCGAAGGACATATCAAAGACACACCTGTCGAGAAATCTGTGGCAGAGCTACGCGAAATCTGCGATGACATTAGATTTCTTGGCTCTTATCCACGAGAGGTGCGCGCATGATTGATATTAAATTTCTCCGTGAGAATCCTGATCTAGTCCGTGCTTCTCAAAAAGGTCGTGGCGAAAGCGTTGAGTTAGTTGATCTGATTATCGAAGCAGATGAACGCAAACGCGCAGCGCTCTCTCAATTTGAAACACTTCGCCAAGAGCAAAATGTTCTCTCTAAATCAGTAGGCAGCGCAAAAGGCGATGAAAAAGCTGCTCTTTTAGCGAATGCAAAAGAGTTAGCAGACAAGGTTAAAGCTGCAGATGCAGAGCGCGCTAAAGTGGAAGAAGAAACCCGTCAGTTGTTACTTCAACTTTCTAATTTGCTTGATAGCGATGCTCCTATTGGCGGCGAGGCGGATTTTGTTACTCTGGAAGAGATTGGTCAGCCACGTGATTTTGGCAAAGAAGGATTTGAACCGCGAGATCACGTAGAAATCGGAAAATTGCTTGGTGCGATAGACACTGAACGCGGTGCCAAAGTTGCTGGATCTCGTTCTTACTACCTCACTGGCGTGGGTGCGCTTCTCGAGTTTGCGCTCGTTAATTATGCAGTGCAGAGTGCACTTAAAAATGGCTTCTCTCCAGTGATTCCACCAGTACTTGTGAATCCAGCTGCTATGGAAGGCACCGGATTTTTGGGGCAAGCAGCTGAAAATGTTTATCGCATCGAAAAGGATGATGTGTATTTAGTTGGAACATCAGAAGTTCCACTTGCAGCTATGCACATGGATGAAATCTTGCCAGTAGAAAAATTGCCTCTTCGTTACGCAGGATATTCATCTTGCTTCCGTCGTGAGGCAGGAACCTATGGAAAAGATACGCGCGGAATCATTCGAGTTCATCAGTTCGATAAAGTCGAAATGTTCTCTTTCTGTAAGCCTGAAGATGCTAAAGCCGAACATAAGAAGTTGTTGCAATGGGAGAAAGATTTTCTCACTGCGATGGAAATTCCATTCCGAGTCATCGACGTTGCATCTGGCGATCTAGGATCATCTGCAAATCGTAAATTTGATATCGAAGCGTGGATTCCAACTCAAGGTGCGTATCGAGAAGTTACCAGTACGTCGAATTGCACTGATTTCCAAGCGCGTCGTCTTAATATTCGTTACAAAGATGCAGATGGCACTAAGACCGTTGCAACTCTTAATGGAACTTTGGTAGCGATACCTCGCATGATTGTGGCAATTTTTGAAAACCATCAAAATGCAGATGGATCGGTCAATATTCCGAACGCCCTTCAACCATTCTTAGGAATGCAGAAATTTGAGATTGTGTGAGTCAATTATCTAAATTAGAGCGCCGCCCCAAACTGATTGCCTCTGATCTTGATGGAACCATCGTTGCCCATTATGGATCAATCACAGAGCGCACTATCAAGGCATTTACCAAGGCTCGCTCCATGGGAGTCGAAATCTATTTTGTGACTGGCCGCCCGCCTCGCTGGATGCCAGAAATTAAAGATGCTTTTGGTTTTGGCAACGCCATTTGCGGCAATGGCGCAATGTTGTATGACTTACTCAACGATAAAGTTATTGAAGAGTGGCTAGTCCCAGTTGACGCTCAACTCGAAACCGTGCGCAGATTGCGCAAAGCGATTCCTCCAATTTCATTTGCCATCGAATCTCACAATTACTTTCACCGTGAGAAAAAGTATGTACCACGTTGGGATGTTGGTTTAGACAATGTCGGTGTTGAAGAAATAGAAAGCGTTATCACTTCGCCTGCACTCAAAATCTTGGCTCGTTGCTCCGACCAAGAATTTTCATCCGATGAAATGCTTGCGATTGCACAGAGAGAGTTGGATGGAGTTGTCACAGTGACACATTCAAATCCAACAGATTCACTTTTAGAAATATCAGCTTTAGGAGTTTCTAAAGGTGCAACGCTTGCCAAAATGGCTGCACGACATGGCTTTGATGCAGATGACTGTGTTTCTTTCGGTGATAACCCAAATGATTTTTCAATGCTCGAATGGTGTGGTCGTTCATATGCAATGTCAGATGGACATCCAGAAGGACCACAACATGCAAAAGGTGTTGCTGGTGCATGCGAAGAAGATGGTGTTGCAATCATCATCGAACAATTGCTAGAACTGCCTGCATAGATCTATCTAATTTTTCTCATCACCGCTTTTCGGGTAATCTCTCCCACGGAGGACTCGCATAGCGGCCGAGTGCACCGGTCTTGAAAACCGGCAGGTGAAAGCCTCGTGGGTTCAAATCCCACGTCCTCCGCGCTGATATCAAAGCCCACTCCATCACTGGGGTGGGTTTTGTATTGGTACCACTTATTTGTGGCTGACTTCATAACGACTATGCGCGATACCGCCTAGCGACTTGCGGCCCACAAGCGCACACTTCTCCCATTAGCAAAAGTGCAATCCAAGATTGCTAGAGGAGTACACATGTCGGGAGTTTTTTCTCCAACGCGAGCGAAGATTGAAGAACGCACACTTCGCACAGATAAGTGGTGGCTAGAACCGGCAATCACTTTTGGAGTTCTCATCTCTTTCGTCATTTATGCAACATTCCGCGCATTTGAAGGTGCGAATTACTACAAGGATCATCTGATCTCACCTTTCTATTCGCCATGTCTATCCCAAGCATGTGTTCCTGAAGCAACAATTGGCGGATGGGCACCAGTAAGTGCAGAAATTTTTAACTTTGCACTTTCACCAGCTCTCATTATTTTGATTTTCCCACTCGGCTTTCGTATGACCTGTTATTACTATCGCAAGGCTTATTACCGCTCATTCTGGATGTCGCCACCAGCATGCGCTGTTGCAGAACCACATAAGAAATACACTGGCGAAACCCGTGCACCTTTAATTCTTCAAAATTCTCATCGCTACTTCTTTTACATGGGTCTTGTTTTCAACGTTTTCCTTACCTATGACGCAATCATTTCTTTTAAGAGTATCGAAGGCGAATGGGGACATATGAGCGTTGGTTCACTTGTTCTTCTCGCCAGCTCCACATTGCTCTGGTTCTATTCATTGTCATGTCACTCATGCCGCCACACAGTAGGTGGTCGACTTAAGCATTTCTCCAAGCATCCAATTCGATACAAGATTTGGAGCTGGGTATCAGTTCTTAACCACTCACACCAGAAATTCGCTTGGTATTCGCTCTTCGGAGTTGCCTTTGCTGATATCTACGTGCGCCAGGTAGCAACCGGCGCCTGGACCAACTTCTACTTCTTCTAAGGGATGAAATAACACATGACTCAGTCAGCGCTACAGCGACATACTTACGATGTCTTGGTAATCGGTGCAGGTGGCGCCGGATTACGTGCTGCCGTAGAAGCGCGCGAAGCTGGTTTGAGCGTTGCCATTATTTGTAAATCACTCTTTGGTAAAGCACATACTGTGATGGCCGAAGGTGGCGCTGCTGCATCAATGGGAAATGTCAATGACAATGACAACTGGATGGTGCACTTTCGCGACACGATGCGCGGTGGAAAATTCCTCAATCACTATCGCATGGCAGAACTTCATGCGATAGAGGCGC
>Ga0214923_10000666_pt1 | contig 50961 bp, 65 predicted proteins | sample LL1510_MetaG_FD_177993 | JGI IMG/M metagenome (GOLD analysis project Ga0214923, IMG submission 177993) | Freshwater microbial communities from Lake Lanier, Atlanta, Georgia, United States - LL-1510 | ecosystem: Environmental > Aquatic > Freshwater > Lake | place: USA: Georgia | collected...
CGAGAACCAACGACGCCGTCCGCACGATTCATACCGAATCCACGGCGCTTCGGGATTTTCTTGATAATGTCGCGGAGTTCCGGGCGCTTCTTACGACCAGCACGAGCGTTTTGACCCTTGGTGCCGTGACCCGCAGTCTTGCCACGCTTGCCGCCGCGCCCCACGCGCATTGATTTGTGCGCACCTGTTCGTTTGAGAGAAGAAAGATTAGCCATATTACTGTGTTTTCTTTTTACCAAGCTTCTTGAGTGCTTCTACTGCAGCGCGAGCGTTGTTGATCGGGTTTTTACTACGAGAGTGAATCTTTGCCGTAACGTCAGTGACACCTGCGAGTTCAAGCACGGTGCGAACTGAAGAACCCGCAACGAGGCCCCTGCCTGGTGAAGGGCGGATTTCGATGACCGATGCGCAGTATTTTGCTTCAACGTTATGTGGAATACTGCCAGTTTTGGTGAGCGGGATTGAGAACATTGCGTTCTTTGCTGAGCGGGTAGCCTTATCAATTGCAAGTGAGGTATCGTTTGCCTTACCCATGCCGACACCCACACGACCACGCTTGTCACCAAGAACCATAGAAACTGAGAAGTTGAAGCGACGACCGCCCGCCATCACACGTGCAACGCGGCGAATGCCAATCATTTTGTTTGCAAATTCTGATTTACGCTCCTCTCCTCCCCTGCCTCCCGGGCGTCCACCACGCGGGCCTCTGCGATCACGATTGCCACGGCGATCGCCTCCTCGACTCTGTGTCTCTGCAACAGGAGCCTGAGTCTCTGGACTCACCGGTGTGTTTTGTTCATTCATGTCAGTCATATGTTAGAGATTCTTAGCGACGATAGGAGCTTAGAAGCTCTTACATCCGCCGGCATTTCTGCCCGAGATTTATAGCATTTTTGAGTGTAAATTGCAAAAAATATAAGACCGCATCTGCGCCCTATTGTTGCCTGAAAGAAATGCAGGCGGATAAGGTTTGTCAGCCACGGAATGAATGCACTTTTGCAGATGCACTCATTCTGTGGGACAAGCCCTTAAAATTGTAGTCCTGCTTCGCGAGCCGCATCAGCAAAGGACTTGACAGTCCCGATGTACTGAAAGCCACCACGATCAAAAACAACTTTTGTAACGCCTTTTGCCTTTGCCATTTCAGCGAGTGTCTTTGCAGAGGCAATCGCACGGTCAAGCGGCTTCTTTGCCTTTTCAGAGCTCGAAGATACGCCGGCGATAGTGACGCCTTTCGAGTCATCAATAATTTGAGCAACAATGCGAGTGTTCGATTTAAATATCGCGAGGCGCGGGCGTTCAGCGGTGCCGATAACACGAGCGCGAACGCGCTTATGTCGACGATCCTTCATTTGTGTTTTAGTCATTTTCATAGTGTTTATGCAGCGGCTGCAGCCTTCTTACCTTCCTTCTCGCGAACACGCTCACCTTCGTAACGAATACCTTTACCTTTATACGGTTCCGGCTTCTTGTATGAGCGAATCGTTGCCGAAAATTGACCAACAACATCTTTATCTGCTGCAGAAACCGTGACGATATTTTTTTCGACAGTGACCGTCACGCCGTCAGGAATTGCTACGATAATTGGGTGAGAAAACCCAAGAACCATTTTGAGATTTTTCCCTTGAAGCTCCGCCTTGTAACCAATACCTTCAATTTGTAATTTCTTTGCGAACGGGGTGTTCACGCCAGAAATCATATTACGAATATGGGCCGCATAGGTGCCCCAGAGTGCTTTCGCGAGGCGATTGGTACTCTTTGGCTCAACAAAAACCTCTGCGCCGTTGACTTTAACATCAACAAGCGGGTGAAGAGGGCGTTTCAAAGTGCCTCCCTTACCCTTGACGATGATTTCTGCATCCTTAACAGACACTTCAGTGCCTGCCGGGATTATGATTGGACGTTTACCAGTTCGTGACATATCTTAGATTTTGTTAGCGAACAACGTGAGCTTAGAAAATCTTAGACCCCTCACTAATTTTGAGAATGGCATGGTGGCGGCTGTATTTTTTTGCGGGGTTGAAAGAAAGTAATTCATAGGATTGGTTTTGTCAAAATTAGTGAGGGGTGAACAAAACATAGTCGCTTCGCTTGTTGTTTTGTTCACCATATCTGAAAGAGTGCCTCGCCGCCGATTTTGTTCTTGCGTGCTTCTGCATCAGTCATGATGCCTTTCGGGGTTGTAAGGATGAGTGCACCATGACCGTATTTAACTGGATGCACCTCTTTGACTGAGCGGTACAAACGGCGACCGGGCTTTGAAACCCGTTTTACGCCCTGAATTGCCGCTTCACCACTTTCCGAGTACTTAAGAGTAACATCGATAGTCTTCTTTACCTTCTTGCCCTTCTTTTCGATACCAGCAATATAGCCAGCTTCTTTGAGCTTTTCAGCAATTGCGAGCTTGAAGTTTGAAAACGGCACAGAAACTGTGTCCTTGTTCACTGCTGAAGCGTTCGCAAGACGAACTATGAAGTCACCGACAGGGTCATTTACCATACCCGGTTAGTACAATTTCGAATAATTCTGTTTGCGCGCGTACCGAATACACTCAAAGATACTTGATTGATTTCGTTATTCAGATATAGGTTGTTGTTCTTCATATTGAGCAATTCGAAATTGTACTACCGGGCAAGTGATTTTTTACCAACTTGACTTTTTAATTCCTGGAATATGTCCTTCAAGAGCCTCTTCACGGAAGCAGATACGGCAGAGGTTGAAATCTCGCATGAAGCCACGAGGGCGACCACACTTGTAACAACGACGAACAGTGCGCGAAGAGAACTTCGGCGTACGGTTAGCTTTTACGATCAATGACTTTTTTGCCATGAAAAAGAATGAAGAATATGCAACGCAAGAGTGTTGAGGCGCCGGCATCTGATCTTACGACTCAGATTAGAGCAGTCCTCCGCGTGACAGTGTTTCGGGAAGTAAGCGAGCTCGTGAGAGCTGTAGCTCTACCCAAATACCTATCCCCTACGAAGCCCGTGCATAGTAAACGAAGCTAGCCTGGAAGTCAATAAAGTTTATGGACCGAGACACGGTAGCGTATACTGAGGATTGATGAACACCCTCGATGTAATTAGCGAGTCTAAAAATTGGCGAATAGTCATAAATGCAAACTAGCGTTATCTCGGTAGACTGGTTATTGTCTTAAAGCGACCGTGTCCCACTCTTTCAGAGGTTACACCTGAGGAACTCATTGAATTTCTTTCACTGGTTTGAACTATTGAATCAGCGCTTACCAGAGCATTTGGCGCCACCATGTTTAATTGGTCATGCCTCATGAACTTGGCATACCAAAATGACCACCCGACCCACAAGTGCACTGGCACTGTGTCCCCCGCTACAAATCGTCAGTAACTTTCGAGGGAATAGAATTTGTTGACCCTGATTTTGGCCAAAGAAGCATGGCGCCTATTCGAAACGTCGAGCCAGAAGTTCTAAACGTAGTCATTAAGGCAATTCAAGCAAACCTCTAACAAAACAACCCCGCGCAAGCGAGGTTGTTTGTTTTTGTTATTTCTGAAGTGGCATTCCGAGGAATCGGAAGAAGGCTTCTGCCTCTTTTTTGTCTTTCGCTGTAGTGGTGAAAGTGACAGCAAGACCAAAAATATCTTTTGCGTCTTCGTCAGCAGCTTCAGGAAACACCGTGTGTTCCTTGATACCAAGCGTGAGATTACCCATTTCATCGATTGAACTTGCCTTGAAGCCACGGAAGTCCTTGATACGAGGAAATACAATGTGGATGAGCTTGTCGAGGAACGATTGCATACGTGCGCCACGAAGCGTTACTTGCATGCCAACAATATCTCCTGTACGTGACTTAAAGGTTGCAATCGCTTTCTTTGCAGCGCGCTCTGCCGGCATCTGACCGGTAAGCGTCGTGAGGCGGCCCTTAATGAATTCTTTGCGTTTTTTGTCCGTCTTCGTGCCCGTACCAGAAGAAACAGTAATCTTAGTTACTTTTGGTGCCTGCATGAGAGACGTCCAGCCGAACTCGCCTTTGAGCGCCTCGAATACTTCTTTGCGTGTTGCGTTGGTTTTCATATATTAGGAAAGTTTTGATCCACTTTTGACTGCTACGCGAGCACGGGCGCCATCATTGCGAACAATTTTGATACGAGTTGTTTTGCCTCCTTTTGGATCAACGAGCATGACGTTTGATGCGTGAACCGGCATTGCTTTGTCAATAATTTGACCTGACTTACTCTGTGCCGTGCGACGACGATGACGCTTTGCAACATTTACACCGTCGATGAGAACTTTGTTCTCTTTTGGCATGACACGAGCAATAGTCCCCTTCTCGCCTTTGTCTTTGCCTGCAATCACTATTACTTTATCGCCTTTTTTGAGTTTCATGTTAGTTTTTCTTACGAACGAAGTGAGTTAGAAACAACTTACACCCCGCGCTAATTTTACTGAGCTTCGAGATCGGAAATGGTTTTCTAGTAACTCGCGGGGCATCATATACTAAAAATGTTGTTCTGTAAAATTAGAGCAGGGTTAAGAAAAATATAATCGTTTCACTCCTTATTTTTCTAAACGATTTCTGGCGCGAGTGACGCGATGGTGTGATAACCCTTTTCTGAAAGTTCGCGAGGGACCGGACCAAACACGCGAGTCGCCTTTGGCTCCTTTGGTGTTTTGCCAGAACCAGTAACAAGCACAACAGCGTTTTCGTCAAAGCGCACATACGAACCGTCTTTGCGGCGGAGTGCTTTTACCTGGCGCACGACAACGGCGCGATGTACATCTTTCTTCTTTACTGACTTGCGAGGCTGTGCGGTCTGGATAGAAATAACTACCTCTTCACCGATTTCAGCGTAGCGCTTCTTTGAGCCACCGAGCACTTTGAAAACGCGACCCAGGATACCACCCGAGTTGTCAGCTATTTTAACAATTGATCGGTCGTGAAGCATAGAGTTATTTGACGAGAATGAAGCGCTTCAGTTTTGAAATTGGGCGCGTCTCCCGAATCGTAACCTTGTCCCCCACCTGTGCAGTGTTACCTACATCGTGTACCAAAAACTTCTTGGTGCGCTTGATGTACTTCTTTACCTTTGGGTGTTTGACAAAACGAACAACAGCAACAGTTGCCGTGTCCTTCATAGCCGTCTTGACGACGGTACCCGTGAGTGTCTTTCCGTTTGCTTCCGTTGTTGTGTTCATAAGGTGGCTTACTGTAATCGTTTTTTACTTATTTTGCAACTGATGTTCGATTCAAAGCAGTCAAAATCTGTGCAATCTCTTTGCGGAGCGTTCGTCCTTCGCGAGTATCACGCGCACGCCCCCCTGCGCCACCAAAACGAAACATGCGAAGCGCCTCCTGTTTGTCGGCAAGCATCTTTTTTAGTGCGAGTGTGTCGAGGTTAGCAAGGTCTTTCATAGATTTAGATGCGTGTTACTACGCGCGTTTTAACAGGAAGCTTGGTGCCTGCCTTGCGAAGCGCTTCGCGCGCAACTGCTTCTGCCGCACCATCGACTTCAAAAATAATACGACCAGGGCCAACGTCAGCAACATATCCCTGTACGTCACCTTTACCGGCACCCATGCGCACTTCTGATGGCTTCTGGGTCCACGGTCGATCAGGAAAAACACGGATCCATACCTTGCCGGTTTTGCCCGCTGCGCGAGAAAGCGCTTTACGAGCAGCTTCAATCTGATTTGAAGTGATACGCGCTTGTGACATCGACTTGAGGCCAAACGATCCAAACGCTACGGTCGTGCCGCGAGTTTCTGGGGCAAGGCGTCGAGCCTCACTAGCACGACCTTTTTGCCACTTGCGATATTTTGTTTTCTTTGGTGCAAGCATAGTATTTAGGCTTTTTTAGCTTCTTTTTCTTTGAAAATATCGCCGCGGTAAATCCATACTTTCACACCGATCACACCATACGGGAGATAGGCAATCTCACGGCAGAAGTCGACGTCAGCACGGAGCGTCTGAAGCGGCACGCGACCTTTCTTGATTTCTTCTTGGCGAGACATTTCTGCTCCCCCGAGGCGACCAGAGAGCGCAATGCGCACACCCTGTACATCGCGGTTTGCCATCACTTTCTCAACCGTTTGCTTCATGACACGGCGGAATGTTTGTCGTTTCTCAAGACCTTCTGCAATCATGTATGCAACAACAGCGGCCTGTGATTCTGGCGAACGAACTTCTTCGATATCGAGTCGAATTGCAAGTTTTGGAGCCCCCTTTACTTTGCGAACAACTGTTTCAATTTCTTTGGTAAGCTTCTGACTTCCCTCTCCGCCGCGGCCAATGATGAGGCCCGGGCGCGAGGTTTTGATGTGCACGCGAATATTTTTCTGCGAACGCTCAATGTCGACTGTCGTCACATACATACCACGCAAACGCTTCTTTAAAAAGCGTCGAATCATGGCATCAACCATGACGTTGATACGGTATTCAGCGGGAGTCTTAGCAAACCAGCGCGACTTCCAATCGCGAATGATGCCGAGGCGATGTGCGTATGGGTGGACAATGTGTGTCATAAATAGGGTTTAGGGTATAGCCACTAGGAATTAGTCTTCTTAGTCACGCGCTTCTTCATTGTTTTATTGGGAGTGGCCTTGGTTGCCTTCACTTTGGGCTGAATTGACTGAGCTCCAGCAGTGCGTGAACCGAGCTCAAGCGTGATAATACTCATGGTGCGGCGAAAGGCTGCAGCCCTGCCTCGTGCCATAGGCTTGAAGCGGCGCATGACAAGACCTTTATCAACGGCGATTTTCTGCACAAAAAGCTGTGATTCTTCGACGCCTTTGTGCGTTGCGTTTGCAACGGCAGAGTTCAAAAGCTTTAAGAGGTCCGGGGACGATTTTTGCATCTGGAATGCAAGCACGTTGCGAGCAGCCTCGATAGACTTGCCGCGAATACTGTCTGCTACAAGGCGAACCTTGCGTGGAGACTGTTTGTAGTTAGAAAGAGTAGCTTTCATATCTATTTCTTAGCAGCAGTTGCCGATGCTTTTGCCGCCTGTGCCGCAGCGATTTCAGTTGCCTTTGCAGCCATGTCTGCCTCCTTCTGCATCTTACCTCCGTGACGAAGGAATTTGGTTGTCGGAGCAAACTCGCCCAAACGATGACCTACCATATCTTCTGAAACATATACATCGTCAAAATTCTTTCCGTTGTGAACCTGGAAGGTAAAACCAACAAACTCTGGTGGAATCTGAGAGGCGCGAGCCCACGTCTTAATAGGAGCACTGCCCGGCTTACGAGCAGCAACTTTCTTTGCAAGCTTTGCATCTACGTAGGGACCTTTTTTAAGTGATCGTGTCATAGGAAAATGAGTGAATAGCCAGTAGTGACTAGGGTTTAGGGAAATTCACAAAACCGAAACACTTTGCGATTCGTGAGAACTATAGACTATACGGGTATTTTGGTCAAGAAATCCGTATAACTTTTTCTAATAAGAGCATTTTTGTGGCTTAAATGCTTGTTTTATCACTTTTAGCACGCTTTCGTTGACGAAAGTAATTTTGCGCATATCATATCTGCATGGACTGGTCGGCGCCGCATATTCGGGCACTCGTCACCGCGCTGCAGGTAGTTCGTTCACGCAACGAAATGCGTGCATTTCTTTCTGACCTCATGACCGAAGAAGAACTCACTACGTTCGCCAAGCGCCTCCAGGCAGCCGACATGCTTAACGAATCAGTTCCCTACACTCTCATCCAGAAGGAAACCGGGCTCAGCTCTGCGACGGTAGCGCGAGTAGCAAAAAAATTATTGAGTGAAGCTGGCGGCTATCGCGCCGTCCTCTCACACATCAATCCTCTTCCGCTCTCGAAGAGGTGAGTAAGTAATTTTGCTTGCAGAGTGGTTGTAAACTGATTAGAGTTCGCCAAGCACTCAGCAATGGAGCACCTCGAAATGAAAAAAATTGTTTTGTGCCGTTTGGCTGATAAACCACTCGGCGAAGACTGGATCATTCATAGGTGGTGGAAAGTTACGAGTTTCCTCAAGTTTAACTCTCCCCTTCGCCACGTTCTTTCTCTAAATGCAGACCTGACCGAAGCGCTATTCAAAGAGAGAAAGATGGCCATCCAGTACAAAAAGAATCTTCTAAGAAAGTCTCCCGATCGGAAGGCACGACTGGGAGCAACGTTTGTCTTGCTGCAAAAGTCTACAGGTCGAACTTTCTTGATCGGCGGGGGACCGAGTCCCAGACATAGCTCAAAGATTACTCGCTACAACGCTCTGGAGCTGTGGAAAACCCGGTAACCCAAGAGACCCCTTTCTGGGTCTCTTTCGTTTTATTTTCGCTTGCCAACCTCGCCCAGCCCTAATTTCCTGGATTATTCACAAAATTCATCGTGTTCATGCATATTACGTCACTCACGAAAACCAAGAAGCCCAGCAATTAGAGCTGGGCTTGAGGCGATTACCTGAGAATCGATTATTTGCGCTTTCCTACTTTGCGTCGAGACACAATAAAAACATTCGAATATTTCTTTGGGTGCTTGCCCAGCATCATCTTTGGTTTCGTTCAATACAGTTCAGCCACTATTCATTTTTCATGTAGAAAAGATCTCGTAGAGATTATGACCTTAGTACGTCTCAACAAAAGTAAACCAAAGTTGCTGCATGGACTGCGACGCCCTATTGTGTAGCTGATTACTTGCGCTTTCCAACTTTTCTTCGAGATACCACAAATACGTTGCTATATTTTTTAGGGCGTCTTGTCTTCTGTCCCTTGCCTGATGGCTTACCCCAGAGAGTCTTCGCGCGGCGCAGGCCTCTACCTTGACGTCCTTCACCACCACCATGCGGGTGGTCAACTGGGTTCATTGCGGTACCACGGACCGTAGGGCGGATACCCTTCCAGCGTGAGCGACCAGCCTTACCCAAGTTTTCGAGATTGTGCTCAGGATTTGACGCTTCGCCAATAGTTGCCCATGCCGTACCAATGATGCGGCGAATTTCTGTTGAAGGCATCTTGAGGTGTGCGTAGCCATCGTCGTAGGCGACTACTTCTGCGAAATTGCCTGCAGAGCGAGCGATGACACCACCACCGTTTGGCTTGATTTCTACATTGTAGACAAATGCACCAACTGGAATCTTTGCAAGTGGAAGGCGGTTGCCTGGCACCGCAGGAGCGTTTTCTCCTACCGTAAAGATGTCACCCACTTTTGCTGTCTTTGGAAGAAGCACATAGCGCTTCTCACCGTCGCGGTAGATTGCAAGACCGATAAATGCTGAGCGGTTTGGATCGTATTCGATGGTAGCGATGCGAGCAGGAATGTCTTTCTTGTCGAACATGAAATCAACCATGCGAGCAAGGCGCTTGTGTCCTCCTCCCTTGTGACGAGTACTGATGCGGCCTGCATTGTTGCGGCCAAATCCACGCTTAAAACCACCTTTCAGTGACTTGAGCGGCTTGTCTCCTGAGAGCAAGGTACGGTAGTCGATGCGACTCATCGCGCGAGAACTCTTGGTGACGGGACGATACGTTTTGAGTGCCATAATGGTTATACGAGATTAATAGAGTCACCCTTCTTCAAAAATACGTATGCCTTTTTACCAGCAGCTGACATACCTGACTTCCCGGTGCGAGCATTGCGGCGGACCTTGGCACGAATATGGATCACGTTCACTGCGACGGGCTTCACTTTGTAGAGTGAGAACACTGCCTTTGCGATTTCAGCTTTCGTAGCACTTACTGCGACGTTGAAGGTATACACGTTGTTCATGCCTTGCATCGATGCCTTTTCGGTAATGCGTGGAGCACGAAGAAGTGCTGAATAAGAAGCGTTAAGTGTTGGAGAAGCTACTGCTACCGCCTTCTCCACTTTTGGCGCCTTTGTCTTCGCCTCCTTCGTTGGTTTTGTTGCTTTTTTGAAGAGTGCCATAATTATTTTTTCTGAGGAGCGCGCTGCGCAATCATTGCAACAGCTGCTTCGGGATTTTCGATAACAAGATAGGTGTGAGAAAGCACCGCAACAGGATTGAGAGCGCGTACGTCTGTCGTATCAACGTGACCCAAGTTACGGAAACTCTTTTTGGTTGCTTCGGTAGGCTCTGCAAGCGCGACAAGTGCCGCGTTTTTCTTTTTTGTATTGAGCTTTTCAAAACCAGCCTTGCCGATAGCAACGAGTGCTTTCTGAGCGACTGAGGTCTTTGGCTTGTCACAGCCGAATGAGTCAACAAAGACTACTTCGCCGTCTGCAAGTTTCTTTGAAAGCGCCATAAAGAGTGCTTTAGCGCGCATTTTTCCAGGTATTGAGCGGGAAAACTGCTTTTCTTTACGAGGGCCGTGCGTTATACCACCACCGACCCAGATTGGGGAACGTGAAGAGCCGTGACGAGCCCGACCAGTACCCTTCTGTCTCCACGGCTTCCTGCCACCACCACGAACTTCTCCACGGTCTTTGACGTGAGCAACGGGCTTACGTGCGTTGTCCTGCATCGAAGTAACAACTTGGTGCATCAAAGAATCGTTCCAGGCAACACCAAAGATGTTTTCTGGAAGCTCGATACTTCCCTTTTTCTTACCTGCAGCTGTGTAAATGTCTGTTTTCATACTAGTGTGAGCGGATTTCTATGAGTGTCCCTGGGTGACCTGGAATCGCGCCAGAGATTACGAGCGTATTTGTTGCTGCGTCAACCTGAAGAATGCGAAGGTTTCTGACTGTAACACGGTCGCCTCCCATGCGGCCTGCCATGCGCTGACCCTTTGAAACACGACCACCTGCGCGACCTGCCCCACCAATAGAACCCGGAGCGCGCTCTTTGTTCTTCTGACCGTGAGAGCGAGGACCACCCGAGAATCCATGGCGCTTTACACCACCTTGAAAGCCTTTTGCTTTTGAAAGAGCAGAAACCTCGACAACATCACCGGGAACAAAGACTGAAACGTCGAGTGTGGCGCCTTTCTCCATACCTGACATATCGCGCATTTCGCGAAGAGTGCGTACCATTGGAAGGCCTTTAAGATGACCCTTTTCAGGGTTTGTCATATTTTTTTCCTTCTTAGTACCAAAACCAAACTGAGTAGCATCGTACCCATCAACAGCCTTGGTCTTGATCTGAGTAACGGTAAGAGGACCTGCTGTGAGCACGGTAGCGGGAGTAACGATACCCTTGTCATCAAAGACTTGAGTCATTCTTCCTTTGGTTGCAAGCATGAATTTCATAGATTTTCTTCACGAGCTTTGCGAGTGGTAGAAAATCATGACCCCTCACCACTTTCTTAGAAACAACTAAGAATGTAGATCGTGTTCATTCTCTCTAAACTCATTACTCCTCAAGCACTATCTCGTGGAAAGTGGTGAGGGGTGGTGAAAAATATAGTCGCTTTCGCTCATTATTTTTCTACCAAACAAAACGCCGGCAATGGCCGGCTTTCGAGAAGCGTCAGTCCATTGGTCCCGTATGGGGACATAGCGTGCACGGGAGTATACGCGACTCTTTCTGAGAATGCAAGTTATACGTAGAGTCTCGGCTTTTGTTTCAGCATCATTTTATGGTGATGGTGGTGATAGAAAAAGAGGATAATCAAAACACCTGCGAGAAACCCGAGCGCAAGCCACCATGCCTCAACAAGCGAAATGCCGAGGTAAAACGCAAGATAACAGATGAGCGGCACCCCCTCGCACGCAGATATCTCCGCAGTTGCTTCAAATTGTGCGTCAATCGCAGGAGCGAGGGATGCCGGGTCAATCCCTTCTTTTTGTGATTTTTCTGTAAGTGCCTGAATGAGGGACTGAAATTCCGTCGGGGAAAGCAGCTGCGATCGCGGGTCTTTCGATACTGCAGCGCGTATGTTGGCTTCTAACAATGAATCAGCGTGCGCCGAAAAAACGAGCCCGAGTCCCAGGAACAAACCAGCACTCGCCGCAATTATTTTTCTTGCCATATCGGGATAACGTTTACAATCTTTGAAATCGAGGGTCGTGATCCATCAAGTCCAACACATGACAATGTATAGACCGTTTGTTCGGTTATTGCCGAAGACTGCTTTGAGTCATTGAGTGTTGTCCACGTGTCGTTTATATTTGGGTTATTCTCGGTAAGTGAGCAGGTGGTTACGTTGATTGAAGTCCATGTAATACGGACTCGAGAACCGGCGCTCACAAGCTGTGGTGTTACCTGGAGAGTGATAGCAGGCTGAGGAATCCCGTTACACACAGAACCGCTGCATCCGTATTGGCACGCTTCTATCAACGTATCAACGCAATTTCCATCGCGATGGTACAGATTATTGCCTGAGCAGAAATTTTGGGCCGAACAGGTGCCGTACGATGTTTGATAGTAATTTTGATAATACGATTGCGTATAGCCACGAATGTATGAGGCTTGTGAATAACCACCCGTGTACGAAGCTTGTGAATACCCGCCCGGTGGGTATGAAGCCTGATAGTACCCTTGATAGTACGGTTGTGAGTAAATTGGACTACATTCCCTTGCTGAGTGGGGGTTAGAGGGACACGATGCAGGAACAATCTGAAGTCCTAACTGATTCTTTTCAACAAATCGCGTTTCCGCGGAAGAAATACCTGATCGCGGTGGTGACTGAAACAGTACCATTGATCCCACTCCTACCACACAGGTAAGAATAAGTAGTGCTTGTATTTTTGTGAATACCGGCAACGATTTTTTCTTCACCGCTTAATCATCTCATACATTTTCACCGGGCAAGCTCTGCGTCACGGATTCTGTGCATATTTGCTTTTATCGCTTGCCGTAATGACTGCACCCCTTCCCCGGCAATAAGAGGGTCGTTGCCCGGATAGGCCCGAATCCAGTCTGCCTCAGTAACGTTTGTCACCGACCGAAGAGCACTAGCCGAGGCTTCCATTGCCTTTTCATATTCTTTCAAATCAAAGAGCGCCACCGCTTTTGAATTAAGGAGCCAGGGATTGCTCGGCTCTCGCATAAGACCCCAGTCAAGTGACACCAACGCCTCATCTGATCTACCACTCTTGAGGAGTACCCAAGCGTAATCATTGAGTGCCGCCCAGTTGTATGGGTCGGAGCGTAGATACACTTCATAGTCTTCAGCAGAACTCTTAAAATCGTCTTGATATCCTTTCACCAATCCTCGCACATAGTACGATGAAGCCGATTTTAGTTGGTATCTTTGTATCTCAATATCAAGATGAGCGATTGCACCGGTGAGATTCCCTCGAAGGAATTCAATCCTTCCTAATTGATGATGCGCATAGTGCTGAAGAGGGTTGAGACGCAGTGATTCTTGAAGAAAAAATTCTGCACGGTCAAGATCGTAGTCGTAGTAATTTTTTGTGTCGAGGTGACGACTTCCGTAGGCATACGCCCTCTCTGATGTTGGAAACAGAAAAAATACACTATGTTCCCAAAGATGACTCAGGGTAACCGAACGCACACCGAGTGAAACGATTGTCAAAACCGAGGCTGCGACCACAAACACGGTTATTGTCGTCGCCCAGGCATGAGGAGACTTGCTGTGATGAATGAGTGCCTTATAGATTCGAGTATCGTACCGATGTTTCATCGCACTCTATAGTACCATGCAGTTTCGAGGCTTTCTTTTGAAAACTATCTCTTTTATCGATTAAAAGGGAGTTGCAGAACATGTTCTACATAGTATTCGCCAATACGATTACCCATTTTTTCTCCCTCATCGTTATCGTACGGAAAGTGAATTCCTGCCCATAGGCGTGAATTCTTTGCAGTCGCGGCGTCAGAGTAAAATCGTTCTTTTTTATCGGGGAATAATGCCCCCAGCACCACTGCAGCTGCTCTCGATATTGTAGAGTGGCCGGAAACATAACTTGGAAATGGCGGATTATTCATTGCGAGCGACACCTGTTCCCCTATAAGAGGTGCCACCATGCTCGGTCGTTTTGTATTGTAGATAAATTTAACTTTCCAGCATTCCATAAACGAGTCGGCAATAACCTGAGCAAGGACCATTTGTGCGTACGCGTACTTCTCATTACTAAGATTCTTCTCCTGTGCTTCCGAAAAAAGTCGGTTCTGCCAAATCCCAGCCGGCTGTTCGGTGCCAGGCACGCCTCCCCAAAAATTAACGAGCGCCGATTGTTCTACTGTTCTTTGAGTCGCAGCGGTAATAACTTCCTTCAGTGCACTGAGGTGTTCCTTACTCATAAAACGAGGAGGTGGCGGGACTTGCGCATCAAACCGCGTTAGGTTCCACCGTTTCCATTGTCCAGCATGGGGTGTAAACGGCTTCCTCTCATCGAACCACAACGCATTACTTTTTGTTGCTTTTCCATGTGGTAGAGGCCGCTGCTGCGCATCACTTTCGTATCTTTGTAGGTAGGTTTCGATACTATCTTCTGGCGCAGCTTCTGAATGTTCAGCTGCAATAGTCATGTTGTTTTTTCGTGTAAACTCGGATGTTGAGGCCCGTAAATCAGGATAGACATTATTCAAGAAATTCTGAACACGCGTATTTGCATGCACCTCTCTCTCATGCACACCGTTCACGCGTGCATCTGTAAGACTCTCGTAATAGATTGTAGCAATACTAGCGTATAGTCGAGCAGATTCAGTCGGAGCCGGCTTTTTCTCTCGCACTACTTGCATTGCGTATTCCATCCACAATCTACTTTGAGGAATAGCAGGACTATCTACGTGCGATTTCACTACTAAAAATAAGGCAAGGAGAAGTACGGATACGCCCACTGCTCCAGCAACTTTCATGCGCACATAATACACCCATTCTCACCCGAAGCACAATAGCCCCATTGACATTCTGAATGGTTGGCGTACAAATAGTACAGCTACCGCGCGGTTGCGGCTGGCACATCAACGAAGGAGCTTACCCATGCATACCGTTCGCATCGCCCTCGCGTCCGTCTTCCTCTTGACTGCGGCATCAGGGATCGTATCTGTCCTCTCTTCGGCGCCGGCACACGCACTCAAGTGCGTGAAAAATTCCACACTCATCACGGAGGGGGCACTTCGGCCTTACTGCGCCTGCAACGCCGGCTACACGTGGGACGGAGTTACCGGCAGTGCAAGAAAAACTGATCCTGCACCCGTCTACCAGAACTCCCGAGTCACCGACCTATGTCGGTGACTCTATCTTTTCTGAATACTAATACGAATTGATGGTATACAAGTAAGCAGAACTCTTTTTTTGAAACAATGTTATTCCGGTCTTTTCTTTGAGTAACCCATACTCCAGCTCATTCCTGATGTTTCTATATTCACGTTCTCCATTCCCGAGCAACCTACCTTCCATACCAGAGTCGCCATGTTCCTTGTGAGAAATATTCATATACGGTACGAGCGAATTTGTGTCCGCATCAAAACGATACGTAACGCGATTTGTCTTATTTTCAAACAGCGTAAACACAATATCACCTGATTCATGACGACGTGCTGTGATGAGGTCGTCAGTTGCGATTGAAAATACTTTGTGTTGTTTTACCAGCACAGATGCAAACGGTGCATACGTTTTTTCTGTCTCAATGAGTGTTTTGTATACACCATCTCGCCTTCTTTCAAAGAAAAAAGGGACCCCGTTTTCTAAAAAGAGATCCGAAATCACGAATCTGTCGCTAATATCAAAATATGTTTTCTGGCGACTGATAGCATCGTACATAATGAACTTCTTTGTAAGTACTCCACCTTCATAGACAACATCGATCATAAACACATTCCCACGAATATCGATGACCGACGGCATCTTGGCGCAGCTCTTCGGGTTCCAGATATGACTCACATCCTGGTAGGTGAAGTAAAAGTCAGGATTAAACGTATGTTCCGCAACTCTCGTATCACTTACTACTAAATACTTCGAGTTGGTTTTCGTGTCTACTGCGGTATACAAGTACCCTTGTGTGCTTTTTTCCGTTTCTGGTAATTTTGAAACGATGTACCTGCTTGAATTACGATACGCAAACAGGCCCACCACCCCTACCAAAAAAATAAGAAGTGCGAGCCAGAAGATGCGCCTCTCTGTGGGAGGAAAAAAGTTATATTTTCCAAGCAGACCAGTCATTTTTTTTACCCACAATATCCTTCTCGGGTATACCCACCGAAATAAAGTACTTCTTGAGGTCTTTGTTGTCGTTCGAGAGAGAAATAAAGTTGTTCTTCATAGGCTCCCAGGTCGATCCTCCGTACAGCCCGTCTCTGAAGTAGGCCGCCATGAGTCGACTGATCGTCGGATTCGTGTTCATTGTTTTCAAGAAATCAGAAATTAATTTCTGAACTTCTGCTTCTTTGGTATCGCCATACCGACGCTTGAGTGAATCAACGTAATATACCGTGGCAATACTGCGAAACATGTTCGCCGTCATAACATCTTTGCCGGCATATTCATTCAGTCCGGTAAAAAGCTTCTTGTAGCCTTCGTCTATTTTTGCATTATCAACATCAACGCCCTTGTATGACTCAAAAATATCATTGGCAATTGCAAATTGAAGATCTTTTTCTGAAAGTTCACCAGGCTTTCCTGACCTGAATGTAGTGTATTGAGAAAACGGCATTCTTTCGAGATTTCTTCCCAAACGAGTGAGGATGGTGCGCCGATCATCGGGTTGTAGAGTCTTCCCAAATGACCGAAAGAGAATAGCGTCAATCTTTGAAGTTACCGCAAGATAGATGGTATCCTTTCTCAGAACAGTGTCGTCAGCATACGAGTCAAGAAAATCCGAAACAGCAAACATGGTGTTCACTTGACTATTCTTTTTATAGGAACGCGCGTGATTCTTATACGGATCTGACAACGCTGCGACATTGTAGGTGAGGGGTGAAATACCACGAGAGTCAAAACACCACTGATCAAACATTCTCGCAAACGCGACGATTCCAATTCGTTTTGCTAAATCATTCGGACTCTCAGGAGCAAATATAATTGTTTTAAAAATATCGAGTGTTTCGGCAAGATTCGCGCGATCAAACGAGACATCGCGCGGTAAAGACATTGCCGCTGCTTTTCGAATAAGCAATAAGCGCGCTTCGGTACTTTCGGGTGAAACCTTATGCAACTCATCCTCCACTCGAGTAACGTACGTATTTATTTCTTCTTGAGAAGTATTTTGTATAGTGCTTGGCGCAGTTGCTCTCACGCTTTCAGTATCGGGAACATGAAGGTCAATGGCACTCGTCCTACTCTGTTTAGCGTCATAGGCGAGTTTTTGCTGAAATAACCAAAGCCCAAGTACCGCACACAGTATAATCCCCACAAGAGTGAGTGTGCTTACCGTATTTGTGGGATTAGTGTTCATGAAAAATATTACTCAAAAGAAAAAACATCATTATTGTCATCCTGAATTTCCACATCCAGTTCCATTCGATGATTCGGAACCACACCCTCCCGAGCCACAGCATGCACCTGTACCACCATCATTACCTGCTGTATTGCTTCCTGCTGGAATGGCATCCGCAGTCACCGTATCAACTATTGCAAGCGGACCATCACTAAAAAAGCCGGCAAAGAAATGAGAGAAGAATGAGGCGAAAACTACACCGAAAGCAAGAATTATTTTATTCTTGATACTACTCATTCACTCAGTATATACCGGCCTTTTGGTCACGCAAGAACATATCCCCAGACTTCAGGTCATGGAAATGGATGTACTGTTGTATTTATTTCAAACTGTTCAGTGCCATGTTTCCACCGGGCAAAATCGCATAAGCGAGCAGACTCAGTAAAAGCGTGGTTTTCCGATAAATAGAGTGGATACAGCATAGGAATGATGACGCGCACCACAAAAAAACCGAGCGCTTCCACCCGAGGACTACGGAATAGGTACCGATATACATGACTATAGCTTTCCCCCGCACGGGCAAGCATACTCAAGCAGTGTTTGAGTTCGTCCTTTTTTTCTACCGAAACCGCACTGCGGTATTCGTGAACATTTGCATGATGTATCGCTACTGTTTCGCCATCCAAAAGAAAGTGTGCCGCACTCGTATCCTGCGCATGTGCCCACAGACGTATCCGCTCATCACGATGTATCCCGGTTGTTGTAAACGGCACGTATGTTGGGGGCAACGAAAACTTCTGCTCTGAGCGCAAAAGAGCAACACACGACATCATTTCGCCAAATGCAACTTCTATCGCCTCCATCAGGGTTGCGCGGGCTCCCCCGGCGACGCATAGCTGCACGCCGTCCTTACCGCGAACAACACAGAGCGCCGATGGAATACCAGTATTGGTGGTGGTATCTAGTATATGCACCTCGAAACCAGAAACATCAATAAGTGTAGAGAAGTCGTCGTATGCGGGAAACACGCCCTTCTCTAAAACTACTTTTTTTGGAGAACTTTTGGTAAGCCAGTGACACATGAAAGCATCTCGTTCTATAAGTTCGTAGAATGCAAAGAGTGTTGCTTCTTCCACCGTAAATCCTCCCGCACAGCCACTCGTCGTTGCGTATGAAAAAAAACCTTCTTTTCTCTGAAGCGCATTTTGATGCCAAAAGATTTGTTGCAGCGGATACCACACCTTCTTGCCACTCATCAAGTGTTCCATGGGAAGTAGTTTCATCTTCCCCGTCGAACGAAACGAGAGGCGCGAGTTTGCCGCGATTTGTTCTTTACTATACGAATGGAATTGCCTCACGTGGACAGTATTGCGTAAAAAATGCTCTACCTCCCCCGATCGTATGAGTACCGCATCATCCGGCGACGGCACTGCAGAGGAGTACCGTTCCAGAAACTCTCCCACTGCTTTTGAAAGCGCTTCGTCCTGACTCTCAAAACTTGAGCCATGACCTTTGATTACTTCCTTTTTTCCATCAATATCAACCTCCACAAGAACGTTACCTTTATAACCTTTTGAACCTATACCAAGAACACTTATCGTATTCCCTACGTGCATCCCAAATTCCTTTTTTAGATACGAGAAAAGGAGCTCAAAATAGAAGTTCAGATTCTGGGGAGCATCGACATACAACCTTCCTCCAAACGGGAGTGTTTTAAATAATGCTTTTATGCACTCAAATTTGACCTTGCCCCAGAATGTCGGAGCTACCGAGAATTTATGTATACGGGGATTGGTGCTGAGATATTCTCTTATATTCATCATAGAGTATTCCTTACCCCAATAAGAACGTGTGGACCAGGGATTCATACTTTCCATCCAAGTACAGCATGTCCTCGACATTGATATCTAACACCCCAGCGACCGCGGTCGAAGAAAGACCGAGCGCGGTCGAGACCAGGTAAAAGTTCTGACTAACGTGTCCTGCTTCGAGCATCACATAGCGGTATCCTCTCTCCCCGTATTTACGAAAATTTCGCTCGAATATGGCTGATATAAACACGTCGACCGCAGTATGATTCGCCCATTCATATCCGTGAATGGGTCTGGAAGACAAATCGATATGCTCAATACCTTTGAGAAGAGTGAGAGCATGGTCCTCGACGTTATAGTGATATATCCCGAGCGCCATATCACTGCTTCGCTTTAGGAAGAAATAAAACTCGAGCGGGTAGCGTGCACCGCCCGAAGGATATATCCGATAATTACCCTTTGTTTTACTTATCGTATTTGCAATAAAGGTACTCAGGACTTTGTGAGTCATAACATATCCGCGCTCCTCAAAATCTCGATTACTTTTTCGAGAAAATAATGTATCGGTGAGAGGATTTACAAGTCTACACTGCTCTAATGGCAAGAGCGGAACCGAAGGGCACCTTTTATAATGCTTATATTCGACTGTCTTCCAACTTTTGGGCCACTCTTCCATATCTCGCGGAATATTGACCCTCCCGCCCATAGAAATGTCTTTTGACAGTGCGTGATACCATTCCCAAATGTTCTTATTCGGCCTCATGACCACCAGTATAGTGAGTAATCTTTGAAACACAATTTACACGCTCCTACAGGACCATGAGGGCACAGGCCTCCTGTTTCGAGACCACTCTTTCCGAAAACTGATGTTTTATTTTTCTCGCCAATCCGGAATAATGTTCACAGTTTGAGTTAACGATGGTTGTAAGCCATTGAGACCAATACAGGTGAGCGTGTACGTCGTTTTCTGGTAGAGGGGACTCGAGAGCACATTCGTTCCACTCAACGCGCTCCAAGAATCTACAATAGTTGAATTATCTTCGGTTACCGAACACGATGAGGTGTTGGTGGAGGTCCACGTTAACTTTGTTTTTCCACCACCTGCGATAAGTTTCGGTGAAGCCGTGAAGGAAATTGAAGGCGCCGGGAGAAGACACGCCCCGCCACTGCATCCATACTGACAGTTCTGTATGGGAGTGTTGGTACAAAAGTTGTCAGGTCCACGATGATACAGCGAATTTCCTACACAAAAATTCTCTGAACTGCAGTTGGTATATGAGGTTTGATAGTAGCCCTGATAGTACGTCTGGTAGTACCCTTGATAGTACCCTTGCGCATACGTGTTGTAATAGCTCTGGTAGTAATTCTGGTAGTAATTCTGGTAGTACACTTGGTAGTACGATTGACTATACGAACAATCCCCAACATAGTGCGGACTTGAAGGGCACGATGCCGGAACGATTGCGAGGCCTTGCGGGCTTGGCGAGGTGAAAGCGAGTTCAATTGAAGGATTCGGTGTGCGTACCTCTAAAACCAGTATTCCTAACACTACTGCTGCGAAAGAAGCAGAGATAACAAAGAGTGTTGGTCTGAGCCCGTGCACCTGTTTTTCTGTTTTCATAAGGAATGATGCTCAGGAGTCCTCAAAGCTTGAGCAATCTTAAACACATTATGGCGTACTGCCTCATGAAATGCCAGTACTCCCTGGGGAGCAATCAAAGGATCGTTCCCCGGATATGCCTGTACCCACTCTTTTTCGCTGACGTCTGAGAGATTGCGTAGTGCAGCAAGCGCGGAGATGTGCGCATCGGCGTATCGGTTCAGTTCAAATAATGCGACGCTCTTACTATTGAGAAGCCATGGGTTTCGGGGAAATGCGATCAATCCGTAGTCGATGGAAATGAGCGCATCCCGCACCCTCCCCGCCTTCAGAAGCACCCATGCGTAGTCATTGATTGCCGCCCAATTAGTCGGATCTGAGCGCAGATATACTTCATAATCATGAGCCGAACCCTCGTAGTCCCCCATAAAGCCTTTTATCAATCCACGAATATAAAATGAATTTACGGTCGTAGTTCCATGCAGCTCGATTTGCTTATCAATCTGCGCAAGCGCAGTTGGTAAATTTCCTTTGAGAAAGGAGATACGCGCAATCTGATGGTATGCGTGAGGATGGTTTGAATCTAATCTCAATGCTTCAAGGTAAAAAAAGCGTGCCACAGAAAGATTGTAGAGACGGGCACCTCCGTCGCCCATGTGAACATTGCCATAGTAATACGCTTTCTCCGCAGAGGGAGCCGCAAACAGAGAAAGTCTCTCAGCTACCAATTGTACGAACGCTATCTGAGATACCAAGAAAACAAAGAGAGCCCCTGCGAATATCCCGAGCGCAAGCGTCCACCAGGTAGGTATGTGTTTCATCACAATGTAACACCGTACTTTGATACAAAAGCACCAAACTCAGGAAATGCTTTTGCAATGAGCGTTACATTTTTTACCGCGGTTCCTTGCGGTGCTTTCTCACTTTTTGCAATCAGCCGCAATTGTTGCACATACCCAGCCTCATGGAGCTTCGGATTTGCCTCAATACGCTGTATAAGGCTGCGGATGCGATTGTGCGCGAGTTCTTTATTCTCATCGCCTCCCTTGCGCAACAAAAGAAGCGTGTATCCGATATCGCTTTCCCAGAGCCTCAGTTCAAGAGTTGCCGGGTAAGTTCCATCAGCATTTTTGGTAGTTTCATAGTATGCAAACACATCTTCGTACGCTTTTTTTGCTTCTTCAAAACGCGATGCATCGCTACGACTTACGATCGAGAGAAGAAGTCCTCGCCAGTAATAATACCGAAACGGTATGACTTTTTTCAGCGGATCTGCGTCGCGAAAACGCCGCATCTCTTCTTGGTATGCCTCCTCGAGCGCGGGAAGCGCTGATGTTATTGCTTCAACGTGCTTTGCCCGATCTTCGCTCGATAGATTTTTTTCAGCATTAGCAGCACTCAAGGCTGCCGTGTGTGGAAAGAGAGAATAGCCAAGCGCAACCACCGAATGCTGCTGCCGGTAGGATTCTGCGGCAATATTTGCAAGGCTTTTTGCGAACGAATCTTTTACATAAAATTCAGAAAACGGTTCGGCGGTAAACACAAGGTCGAACAACTCTTTACTCTTATCGACTCCCAAAAACTGAACCAGTTGGTTTAAGACTGCTGCTTTTGATTCTGGTGAACCTGCGTTTTTATAGGTCTCTCGAACTATCTCTATTGCTTTTGTACGATTTTCGAGCCCTCCTTTCATAAAAAAGCCATACGCTTCATACATGCGCGAGGTCTCATAGTCGATGGAACTATTGGAACGAAGAAGGTTTTCTTGAGATTTTTTTATAATTGCATCAAAGTCACCACTCGCTCCCACCACGCGCAGCTCATGCGTTGATTGATCTTTCATCATGAGGAGCGTAAATGGGTTCCAACCGAGCGCCGCTGCAATCAAAAAACCTCCGAGGACTACTGCTGCGAGCACCAAAGCTGTGTTTACAGAACGTATCATATTTTAGATAAAGTAAGACATCAACCTCCTCAACCACCACAGGAATCAGACGCTGAACATCCGCACCCGTCGCTCGCAGCGCTGGAGGCAGAGGATTCACCTCCACTACTTGCGCTTGAATCACTGGTGCCGCAACTGTATCCACTCTGAGTATAGTACGTTGCTTGTGAGTAGGGCGCGTCAGCATGTGCAAGGCCTGGTCCCGACTGACCAAGGATTTTTTTACCGCCAGAGAAGCCGAGCGAGACGAGCACAAAACCGAGACAGACAAGTGCAATGAAAGAGATTCCCTCCCAAAGCACTTTTATAAGAGGGCGGGTCTTGGTTACAAATGCCATTACTTTCATAGTACCACATTGCACTCTGGATTCGAACAGAAACCCAGCAAATCTGGGGAGAAATGTGATAGCATGACGCCTATGATTATCGACGCACTGCTGTTTTCTTCACTGAAACACAGCTCGTTGCCCGGTAGAGCAATTCAAGCATTTATTGCTTTTATCGAGAAACAAATTGGGGGCACGTTTGTTGTTGATCGAGGTGCGTTTCTTGAAGGTGATGCGGATCTTGGGGAACTTCAAGGGCTCGCTGCCACCCTTATACGCCACAAGATACTAACGTCATACTCTCCTGGCACGCAGTTACCCGACGAACCACCCGTGTTTATCTGGAGCGCTCAGTGCAATAACAAACAGCAATCGATGGTGGGGGGCATGTCACTTAACAACAATTATGAGGCTCTCGTCGCTGCGCTCGCCGAAGGACTTGAGCGGTATCTCTGGTTTGAATCAAAAGACTACTGGAAAGGAGTGAGGCGCGCTTCTACGAAGGAATTGTCTTCTGGGGAGTATATCCATATCGATCGGTACGCTTCATTTTCGGATACTCAGAGAAAAGAGAGTCCGAAAAGAGCATATAGTGACACAAGTACGTTTACATGGATTGAGGGAACATCGCATACGCAAAAACGACCAATTCTTATCCCTGCACAAACAATCTCCGGTGTTATTGACCCTGTGCTCACGGAAGAGCCGCTCATACGTCAACGCACCACGATTGGTCTTGCTACCTGGACGAGTCAAGTCGGCGCTCTCCTCTCCGGTGCTCTTGAAATTATCGAGCGCGAATCTTTTATCCTCTCGTGGTTCAACCGTATTAGCCCTCGCCGAATCACACCAACGCAATCAATACTTGCGGCGCAACCTGGTCTTAGGCAGCTCCTTGAGCGAGGCACACGATACTGCTTGAAATTTCATTTTTTACAGTTGCCAACCGACGCACCGACTCATGTTGTATGCGCAATTGCTGAGGATACTTCAGGACACAAGCCCCGATTCACAATTGGGCTCAAGGCACACCGCTCCCTTGGTGTATGTCTCGAAAAAGCATGCTCAGAGGCACTACGCGCTCGGACTAATTTTCGGCTGAGGGCGTCAGATCCCAAACAACAGACGACTACAGAACCTGTTGTCAACCAGTTAAACCGAGTTCTCTACTGGACAGTGCCTGGCCGAGACACTCAGCTTGAGTTTTTGCTGGAAGGCTCAGAAACTGAAGTCGTAGTAGAGCCGTGGGAACATGACACGATAGAAGAGCACTGGGATCGGATTGTTTCCTGGTGCGCTCGTAATCATTTTGAGTGCGCTTCCGTATCTTTGGGGGTATCAAAACAAAATCCAACAAACTTGTTAGTAGAGAGCGTCGTTATCCCAGAACTACAACCAACACACCTTGCCGAAGACATGATGCATCTTGGCGGAACTCGCATGAAAACAATGGTGGAGAGTTGTGGGTACCGCGCGCGAGAAACACCGTTTACTGAATTGCCTCACCCGATGGTATGAACCATTTTATTGCCCACCTGTTTGCCGAAGCGCGATCGTCGCGTTTTACAAAGCATGGAGCAACACAGAAAGCTGAAAACGTGCCGCGCGGTCTCCATAAACACTACCCCCGTTTTGAGCGCATTCTTTTACCGACACCTTCTGCTTCTTCGTTTTCTCTTACCGACGCGCTCGAGCAGCGAGTCTCCGGAGGAGAAATGCCAGCGGCACCACTTTCACTCCAGCAACTCGGAGATATACTCGGCTACGGACTTGGATGCAGGCCTGAAACAGTGAAGCGCAACTACCCTTCTGGCGGCGCGCTCTACCCAATCGAGACCTACCTCATCACCACTTCTGTTTTGGATCTCGTGCCAGGCGCTTTCCACTATAATCCCACGCATCACGCGCTCGAAAGACTACTCACGCTTGAAGAGAACTTTGCCGTAACGAGCTGTATTCCTGGACACAAAAACCTCGCCGTGAATACTCTCCTCGTTTTTACCTCGGTATGGGAACGTTCAAGCGCAAAGTATGGGCATCTGTCCTTTATTCACGGATTACTTGAAGCCGGACACATGTCGCAAAATATTCTTCTTCTTGCGACAGCACGTGGGATTCCGGCACGCCCCATGGCAGGATTTGATGATACAACCATACTCAAGCTTCTTGATCTCAATCCTGAAGTTGAGCAGCCGGTGCACTCAATCACTCTCCCATAGTTTATCGACAGCTTCTCCCTGCTACACGTTCTGCGCTAGCACATATTGCCTCGTAGTCTTTTTGCTTGCTGACTGAACGATACATATTCGCCGCTCGCCGAATGCAGATGTTCTGCTCTTCAAGAGAGGGAGATGCTGCTTCGCAGAGTCTTATGACATACTCTGGTGCAAACTTCGCATTCACGCCGACACTTCGCCCCACTCCTTCAAAGCATCCCTTTCTGAGAGGTCCCTCAGCGCTTCGACACAATGCACCAAGCTTCTGGAAGACTTCGAGCGTATAAACAAAATCATACACTCGCCCATGAACCCATGGTTCCATCCAATACGTACAAATGTTTTGTAAATAACGAGTGCTTACTTTGCGGCACAGTTCAAACGGATCTTCTGGTACCGGACGGCCATTGAAGCCTTCGTACTCCATGGTCATATAGTAGTTATTGAGCTCCATGAAAAGCCCGGCGTGACAACTATTATTTCTTGAAATCGGCCTTGTAACACTCACACTATCGCACTCGCGCAACATATCATTCACTTTGCTGTGATCGTACGCATACGCAAACGCTACCCCGTGCCCTACACCGTGTTCGCACTGCTCTCGTTCGTTAGGGAGGGCATACTGTGAACATATCATCTTTAGTTCTGAAAGCGATTGATTGCCTTTCTCGGTGAAAAGTCGCCCAACCACTTGATGAATACATCCCCATTCAAATGAATCAGCGCAGGTAACAAGCGCCTTTTTTCCTTCGCGCTCATACAGCACCTCCCCTATCGTATGCCCGATCGAGTGAAACGAAGTTCGAGAAAGGCCTGATGACAGTGCGAGACCATACGCGACCGTACTCGTACCAGAATAGTCCCGATAGTAATCATTAAAAAAATCTCTGTTTACCACAATATGTCCATGCTTAACTGTGTCAAAGCGTTCAAACAAATAACTGTGATTGGCAACAAAAAAAGCGCACGCTGCTACGGCGCCAATGCAGAGCGCAGCAACGATTGTGCGAAGAGAGAGCATGGTAGAAGTAAGAACCCAAAAAGGTTCCTCGGATGTAAGTGTACCAGAGACTGAACGAGAACGATGGGTTACCTTGCAATTTTTCATACATGTACCATAATATAGCTAGAGCTGCCCGGTATGGTACTGGGCCTCGTACTTGAGGAGAAGAAAGATGAAGTATCTGATGCTCGCGTGCGCACTCATCGTGGTATCGCCCTCAATCGCAGAAGCAGCGTGCCCTCGAGGGCAAGTGACCAAAGCAAGGTGGTGCGCAGTCCATCGGAACAATGATCAGAGGTGCCTCAACGACATCAGAGGACAAGAGAAGAAATGCGTCCGGAACATCACCGTCGCCGAATGCATACAGCGCGGACTATGCAAATGAAGGCAGAGCGGGTCGCAATGACCCGCTCAATCTGTGTATACCTCCATCAAAAAGTAGTAGATACCGCTCCTGTGCATCTCCCTTCAGTCACGATACCGTGATATAACTATCGTGCACTATGACACGCTACCACATTCTCGTTGACGGTGAAACAGGGACCATACTTACCCTCAGTCCATTTGCGCTCCCGACACAATTTCTTATGCAGTGCTTCCCCCATACACACTGCATTCTAAATGCACACATACCGCACTATCAGTCCACCAAATGGTTTTCTAAGCGTTTCCCTTTGGTAGGGAAAAAACCCGAACAGTACATTGAATGGAGTTGGAACTTTAAAGAGCGCTTCTGCATGCCTACGGCTCCTCACATCGTCACCGATGCACTGCGTGCCAAAGCGCGCCTCGCCACTAAAAAAGCAGAAGTTGTGGGGACCGTCATGGTCGCCCTCTCAGATACCCGCGTGCGACTTATGAAAGGAGTTGACATGCAAGAAACTGTCCTCTCACTCAAGCGAGAGCAGGCAAAACTCTACCTTTCGCAAACACAAGAGCCGTCTGTTTTTGAAATTCCATTCGTTGTCCAATACGCAGAGTTGGAACATATATCACTGAAAGAAGCGGCGCAACGTATCGTGTTTAAATCTCAAATGGACGAAGATATTCTCTTAAAATCAGAATTTATGCGCATGAAATACTACAAAAAAATTAGGCATGCAGAGACACTTCCTCAGCTCGACGCAATAGCAGAAGAGTTCACGCTCGACCTCTACAAAACCGCGAAACAGTAGGTCCGCACCTGGTTATGAAATTGCTTTACTTCAACCAGCATCACGCGCTTACCAACGACGCATTGGTTAGGCCCGATGTTCTGTTATTTTCTAAATTTTTCAAACTCTACGGCGACGGTACAATAGCGTTTTTAGATAGAACCGGCCTGATTAAAACACCTATTGCTATGCATTCCGTTTTTCCAATGCCACAACTGCGCGCACAGCCAAAATCGTTTGAGGATATTTGTAACGAGCGGGCACGCCAACTTCTTGATCTTACTCACAATTCAAACCGCAACTTGTATGTATTTTGGTCGGGCGGAATCGACAGCACACTGGTACTGGTATCACTGCTGAAACAGGCGACGAGCGAGGAGAAGAAAAAAATCATCGTGCTTATGACTGAAAATTCAATTGAAGAGTACCCTCTTTTTTTTGAAAAGCACATCATAGGTACTCTCCAGGTAAGCGCCACAACCATGTTCCCCCACATCCTCGGGACCGATAATATTATTGTCGGGGGTGAGGGAAACGATCAGCTTTTCGGCAGTGATGTCATGGCAAAACTTATCCTTTCCTACACCGAATCTTTTATTCACGCTCCCTACCAGCGTGAAAAGTTTTTTACGTATTTTGATTCGATTCTTTCTGAGCCAAAAGTAACCAACTTTTATCTCGACCAATTTGAGCGCCTTGCTGCTCACGCGCCGATGCCTATCAAATCAAATCTTGATTTTGTGTGGTGGATTAATTTTTCATGTAAATGGCAGAGTGTTTTTATGCGTATGCTTACCTTTACTACGCCACGATATTTGAACAACATAACAAAAGACTACGTTCATGGTCCGTACCAGCATTTCTTTTTTACTGATGATTTTCAACTCTGGAGCATGAATAATCTCGACAAGCGCATCCGCGAAACATGGAATACGTATAAATGGGTATGTAAAGATATTATTTATGAATACACAAAAGACGCAGAGTATCGAAAAAATAAACTCAAGAAAGGCTCTCTCTCCTCGCTCTTGACGCTACGCAGCCCTTATAATTTCATGGATGACGAGTATCGAATGTCACACACACTCCCATTCGAGAGCTATTACGCACCTCACAATGATTTCTTGATTTAGGTACTGAAGGTTGATACAGTGGTTCGGGCTAGCTATCCGGCTGGCGTATAGAGAAGGAGAATCAAGATGCACTTCTGGCTCCTGTTAGCGTTTGCGATATGCTGTATAAGTTATGTGGTATATCGTGCACGCGGGGAAACATCCGTAACTACCGAATCTTTTCTCGTTGCAAATCGAAACGTGGGACTCTACCTTGGGGTAGTAACCACTGCCGCATGCTGGATTCAGGCACCGGCACTCTTGGCTTCAGGAAGCTTTGCGTTCACGAGCGGGTACCATTTTCTCGTATTTTGGATACCCAACGTACTTGCTCTGATTATTCCGGCGTTTCTCTTGCCGAAAATGCAAGAAAGGTTGCCGAAAGGGTTCACCCTCCCTGAGTTCATGGGTGCCTCGTTCGGCGGCTCGGTGCGGAGCGTTGCGTTCGTGCTCCAGTTCCTTTCACTCATTGGAATCGTCGCCTTCACCTTAACCGGGATATCCCAATGGCTTGAACCGTTGGTTACCGTACCCGCGAGCACCATCGCAATTGTGTTGGTGTCGTGCAGCTCTCTGTGGGTGCTTACGTTCGGCATCAAGAGCGCTCTCGTGACCGATACAATCAAGATTCTGTTCATCGGGATCGGGCTCGCTCTTGTGTTCTCTCTATGGTGGACGCAATCACCTCTTCCCCAGAACGAGGTGCACGCGTGGAACAAAGTTGATCCATGGTCCGTTATCTGGCTCACCGGAATTCCGCTTGCCATCGCGCTTGTGGGCGGTCCATTTACGAACCCTGATTTGGGAGAGCGCATTTTTGCGCTTGCAAAAAGCCCCACCACGCTTCAGAAAAGCTACTTGGGTGCTGCTGCTCTTTTCGGGATCGCAACGCTCGGTTTCGGATCGCTGGGTTTTTTGGCGTACTACGTCATACCAGAAAAATTCACTGGATTCCCCGCTTTTGCGCTCATGAAGCAGTTTGCCTCATATGAGGTGCAGCTCCTGATTTCTGTGGGCATTGCGATTATTTTGATGGCAGCACTCGGGAGCTATATCGCGAGCGCCGGAGATTTGATCGCAATTGAGGTCTATCGACGCGCTTCTTCTCGCACCAGCGACGCCTCAATAGTTCTCGCGAGTCGCGTATCGATGATGATCCCTCTCATCGCGGGCACTTTCTTGGCAACCCTGCCAGGAGTGAGTGTCCCGAAGCTCTTGGAATCTCTTGCTGTCGTTCGAGGCGGCATGATCATCCCTGTCTTGATTGCAGTTTTGCGACCGCAGTCTGTAGCCGGAGCACCGATCGCAATTGGCATGGCATGCGCACTCCTCGGAGGAGTAGGTATCACGTATAGCTCATTCGTAATTACAGAGCCTTACATGGTGCAGAACGCTCGACCACTTGGCGCACTCTTTGCGCTTTTGTGTCCACTGGTGTTCTGGGTGGCATATCGGCGTAAGAAGTAATGAGAGGGCGGGCACTATAGTGCCCGCCCTTTTTTCACACACCAAGCTGCTGACGCATATCCGCTATTGTCAAACGATGGGAGTATATTTTTTCAGGGTACTGTTCCTGGACACGTTTAATCGCACCAATTCTTTCCTTTGAGAGCAATTCAAGGCCGTTGAACTTCTTGCGCGGAGCGAGCTGTGAAAATTCACTCTGAAGTACAAATCGTTTAAAAACAAACTTGTTTGATTCGTTTTTAAACAAATGTGGTTGTGTTAACGCGTATGACACTATCGATATATGCTGAAACGAGGCGCACAATTCCGGAGTGCGGAAGTAAAAGTAGGGTTCATGACGTGCGTCGTGTCGCCTCATCCACTCCAAAGGGACCGTATAACCACCAGTGAACTTTAGGAATATACCGCTGTCATCCTGGGCAGAAAACAACTGCTCTCCTCCCCCCAACACTGCGTACCCCCCTCTTTTTTCGACTATCTCTAGCATTCGAATCTGTAGATACCGAAATGGTTGTTCGCCTATATATCCATTCCTTGCATACTCGTCTAGTTCAGGTCCAAACAAAGAAGAGACTGAGACGTCGACAATATCGTGTGCCACCCCATGTTCTGCGCACCACTTTTGAGCAAACCATATATCATGTACATTTGTATCTCGTTCATACCGCAATGAAAGAACTTGGAAGTTGATGCCAAGTTTAAAAAAAGTCTCACAAACTACCTCACTATCAATCCCTCCACTTGAACAAATCCAAATTGGTTTTTTTGCTTCACGCACAATATCAAGTGCCGCATTATCAAGTTCTTCTTTCCATGATTTTGGTACACGAGTACAGGGGTCGAAAGAAACACTAAACGGTGTGCCAGTACCTGCTCTTGGCAGAATATAGTTAAATGCACTCATTACAGTGCATTGTACTCCCAAAAGCACAGGCGGGAAAATACGGGTGCGTAGAAAAAAACGCGAGAGGCTGGCAAGTACCGCAAGTTCCCTACATCATCTTAACGTCAATGTTGACGCCTGATGGAAGGTCGATGTTGGTCAGCGCTTCGATAACTTTCGGAGCAGGATTCAAAATGTCGATCATGCGCTTGTGGATGCGCATTTCAAACTGCTCACGCGCATCTTTGTCGATGAATGTTGAGCGATTAACAGTATATTTTTTAATATCGATAGGAAGAGGGACCGGACCCACAACCTCTGCATTGTAGCGAGCAGCAGTATCAATGATTTGCTTCACTGAGCGGTCGAGGATTGAGTGTTCGTACGCCAGTACGCGAATACGCAGCTTATGATCAGCTTCCGCCTTTTTTTTAGCTCGTGGCTTTGATGTCTTTACCTCTGTCATAGAACGTGAGCTGGAGTATGCACCAAAAAAGGAAAAAATGCAAGAAAAACAAGACGGCGCCCTCTTTCGAAGGCGCCGCCAATTTCAGAACCCGCGGAGGGTTCATTTCGTCTTACTGCCGAAGATCTTTTCCTTGAGCGCTCCGACCTTGTCGTCGAGCTTTCCGGTCGACACATCGGCCGCGATGAGTCCAAGAAACAAGAGAACGAAAAACACTGTCACCGTCTTACCGGCGACACCGTGCCCTTCCATCTCGGTTCTCAGTCTGCGAGCATACGATCGCGTTTCGGCACTGTACTGCATTGGTCTGTCCCTTACGAAAGGTAGTAGCGGGCGCCGAGCCCGAAGAAGAACCAGACGACGAACCACGCTTGCGTGGCGACTTCCGTCGTCGACGGGAACCAGCCGACCTGCGACATGACTTCCGCATGTCGTGAGTGAGCATGGCCGATGCCATTCGAAAACACTTTCTCGTAGCAGAGCAGGTTCTCGAGGTTGTTGCATTCGGTCCGCCACAGACCCCGCGACACGAACGTGATCACGAGGCAGTAGGCAAGCGCCGCGAGAGGCAGATAGATCCCGACCATCTGGCCGAGCGCCACCACCTCTTTGCCGGCACCAGCGAACTTCGCTGCGCCGATAGCCGTAAGCCATGGCACGATTGCAGCCAGCATGGTCGGTGTGACCGAGGTGGCGAGCGCAATCCGACGCGTCTGACGGAGAGAGCGGTGCGCGCAAAAGGAACGCAGGAATCTTATACTCGCTCTCCATCGTAGCTACACAATCCGGGGCACTGAAAAGTCCGAGAGGATTTTCGAATACCGGACTTATTTCGACCGTACCATCGCCAGATTTGACCGCGAGGACAAACATCGGCTCCTGTTCGGCAAGCCGCTTGATGATTTCAACGATCGTGCTTTTCCCTGATCCCACTGGCCCCTTCAGATACAGGATCTGACGGGCTTGTTCGAGTCCGCCCGCACTGTGAGCGAAAAAGTCAACTACATTTTGTAGTGGCTCTTCAATCCCTTTGAGGGCAGCAAAGCACGAATACGTACGGATTGTTCTGCCGGAAAAAATCCTCCCCAGGCGCTCGTCTTTTGCCGTATCAATAACCGTTGGCGTACCGAATGCATGGTGAATACGACCGGCAGCCGAACGGGAAAAGAGCGGTTCCGTCGCCCAGCTTGCGAGGCACTCTTCGAGAGAGATAACTTCCTGTTTTGTGGATCGGCGTGCGAGAAGTTTTGCGACTGTCATAGCTTTCTCCATTTCAAAGATCTCATCTTCCCTTATGGAAGACACTGGCGTAGACCGCGAGCATGATGTGCAGAATGGTGTTGATTCGCTCGTCGCGCAGTTTCATGATGGTGACCTCGTCACCTTCTTTCACTGCGTTTGACATTTCTCGTTGCTGTTCCCAGACAACCTTGAATGCCTCTTGGGCCGGTATACAAGAAAAGTTTCAAATTACTGTATGATACGCTTTGCTAGCTTCGACCAGCGAGACAGCGGTTCAAGGTCAAGAAGGGCGGCAATTTCCTCATGCGAGAAGCGACCTCGATTCCTGAGCTCGTTATACGCAAAACTGGCATTTACAATCGTCTTCCAAAGCCTCGCCCTAAAAGCATCGCTTTCAAGAGTTGCAACAACTTTTTCTAAATCAGCCTGCGTATATCCATTTTTAAGATAGTGGGCTTCGTTACGCTTGAGAAACTTTATCTGTATTGAGATAAGCTCGTTGAAGTAGAAGCGGATTTTGTGCAGAGGTGACCGTGCAAGCCCTTTGTACAGTGACAGAATTTCTTCTGCGAATGAACTTTCAAGATCTTCGATATATTCTTGCATAAGCTTTTTATCCGGATCGATATCTTTATCAACAGGTGTTTCAACTCGCCTAGCGGCGGCTCTCAATATCCGAAAAAAAACATGTTGTTCTTCATGAACACTAGCATCACCTACTTCGGGCCTTTTTGCTCTTTGCCGCACCACTGTAACGCCATTATTGAGATCGGCGAGATGAAGGTTTGTAAATATCGCTCCCTCAGAGTGACTGCCAAGGTATTCCACTAGGAATTGGTACAACGCATGGATTCCGTGAACATCAAAGTTACAGGCGCGTACGATGTCGACCTTGTTCGTTATTTGAAATTCCAGATTTGCAGGCATTTGTCTTAAACGTACTGGGCCAATTGGAGAAAACCCAAAAATTGCTTTAAAAAGCTCTCTATCATTGGGGTATTTCTCACGCGCGCTACGCATCGCCAACCTTCTCAGTTCCAAAATTTTGATGGCTTCGAGTCCGAGCCTTTCTTGCTTTTCCGAAAACCCTCGTTTCGCAGCGAGATCTTTGAAGATAGCAACGATTTCTGCCTCCGGCATGTCAGGCCGTTTTCGTAGTGCGCGTATGAGTGAAACTTGTGCCGCTGCAAGTGCTTCGCGCTGTTTGAGATACCGCGCCTTCCACTTCTCGATATCAGCACTGCGTTCGTCTTTGCCCCCAGCCCTGATTATTTCAAGCATTTGCTTCGGTTCGAATCTTTGACGAGATTCAAAATTAGCAGCAACCATACAATAACACGAAAAATTTTAGGGATTCTTTCGTCCCATTTCATGGAGAGAAATTATGCGATGATCCTGGTTACGACACCCTAAACAAAAGACCGCTAATGCGGTCTTTTGTCGGGCTACAGCCCGCTGGCTCGCCCAAATTAGGGCGAACATTTTGCTTTGCAAAATGTTTTAGCCTGCACGTAATCCTAAGCGACAATTTTGGTAACTACGCCAGCTCCAACGGTTTTTCCACCCTCGCGGATAGCAAAGCGCATGTTGTCTTCCATCGCGATAGGACCGACGAGCTTGACCTTGAAGGTCACCGTGTCGCCTGGCATGACCATCTCAACACCTTCTTTCAATGTCACTTCACCCGTAACGTCCGTAGTGCGAACATAGAATTGCGGCTTGTAGCCAGAGAAGAATGGGGTGTGACGGCCGCCTTCTTCCTTGGTCAAGATATACACCTCAGCTTCAAATTCTGTGTGAGGCTTGACCGATCCTGGCTTACAGAGGACCTGTCCTCGGTGCACATCTTCCTTGCGAGTACCGCGAAGGAGAACACCTGCGTTGTCACCTGCCTGACCTTCCTGGAGTGACTTATTGAACATTTCAACGCCAGTTACGGTCGTCTTCGTCGTGTCTTTGATACCGACGATTTCGATTTCTTCACCAACCTTGATGATACCGCGTTCGATGCGGCCCGTTACTACGGTGCCACGTCCTTCGATTGAGAAGACGTCCTCGATTGGCATAAGGAACGGCTTGTCGAGTTCACGAACTGGCTGAGGGATATATTCGTCGAGTGCTTTGATAAGTTCCATTACCTTGCCTGACCATTCATTGCCTGGCTCTGGATTCTCGAGTGCCTTGAGGCCCGATCCGCGAATGATTGGGGTTGCCTTACCATCAAAGCCCTGCTTCGTGAGGACATCACGAATCTCTTCTTCAACGAGATCGATAAGTTCTGCGTCGCCCACCATGTCTACTTTGTTCAAGAAGACGATGATCTTTGGCACGCCAACCTGTTTTGCAAGAAGAATGTGCTCACGAGTCTGAGGCATAACACCGTCAGTTGCTGCAACAACAAGGACAGCACCGTCCATTTGCGCCGCACCGGTGATCATGTTTTTGATGTAGTCGGCGTGACCTGGCGCGTCAACGTGCGCATAGTGACGAGACGGGGTCTCGTATTCCGAGTGAGAAAGCGAAATGGTGATACCACGCGCTTTTTCTTCGGGGGCCTTGTCGATCTGATCAACTCCCTTTACCTGTGCTGAATAACCTCCCCCCGCCTTTGAAAGGACGTTGAGGATAGCTGCGGTGAGCGTGGTCTTACCGTGGTCGACGTGACCAATGGTACCAACGTTCACGTGCGGCTTCGTACGATTGAATTCTCCTGCCATACGTTTTACGTAATTGTTAGTGACTATACTAAATAAAAATGCCGCAATTTTTTCCCAACCAGGGACCAGACACATCAAAAAAGCGTGTCACTGCGATGGGCACATAATACCAGAGTGACTCTTCGAGTCAACTTTTATGCGGTTTTCTCAAAATGGGGATAGCATGGGGAAAACCCGCCTTTCGGCGGGTTTTCATTTTCCCCTCTCTTGTTTTTTATTTTCTCGAGGCAATCACTTCATCTGCTACGTTACGAGGAACAACCGCATAGTGCGAGAATTCAAGGTTTGGCACTGCACGGCCTTCGGTGAGAGAGCGCAGCTGCGTGGTAAAGCCGAAGAGCTCTGAAAGTGGAACTTTTGAAACAACCACTTTCGCCTGACCGCGCTCGCCCATACTTTCGATAGAACCACGCTTTGAATTGATCATACCCGTCACATCACCCATGAATTTCTCAGGAGTAACGACTTCGAGTTTCATGATCGGTTCAAGAAGAACTGGCTTTGCCTGGCGCATCGCATCTTGAAGCGCGTTGACTGCAGCGAGCTTGAAGGCGATTTCAGATGAGTCGACATCGTGGTACGAACCATCATAGAGGTCGACCGACACATCAACGACCGGGAAACCAGCAAGCACACCACGATCCATTGCTTCCTTCAGTCCTTTCTTAACCGGCTGAATGTATTCCTGAGGAATAACACCACCCTTGATGTTATTGATGAATTCGAAGTGGTCTTCACGGTCAACGTTGTTTTTAATTTTCTCACCCTCAACAACGGGCTCAAGCGGTTTGACCTTAATTTTCACGTGGCCATACTGACCTCTGCCACCCGTCTGCTTGATATGTTTATATTCAACATCAGCGGTACCCTGAATAGTTTCGCGGAACGCTACCTGCGGCTTGCCGGTCGTTGCCTCAACGCTAAACTCACGCTTCATACGATCGACAATGATTTCGAGGTGAAGCTCACCCATACCAGAGATAATCGTTTCGAGAGTTTCTGGGTCAGATGAGACGCGGAATGTCGGGTCTTCATCAGAGAGGCGCGAAAGCGCAATACCCATTTTCTCCTGGTCTGCTTTTGTTTTTGGTTCAATACGCATTGAGACCACAGGCTCCGGGAAGACAATGGATTCGAGCGCTATCGGATGTTCTGCGGCACAGACGGTGTTGCCGATTTTTACTTCTTTCATACCAACAAACGCCGCGATTTCGCCCGCGTAGACCGTCTTTACATCTTCACGCTTGTCTGCCTGGAGTCGTACCATGCGACCGATGCGTTCTTTCTTGTTGTTTGCACTGTTGTAGACGGTATCCCCTGCTGAAACAGAACCAGAATACACACGGAAGAAGGTGAGGGCGCCCACGAATGGGTCAACCTGGAGCTTAAAGACGAGCGCCGCAAAGGGACCTTCATCTGAGGCAGGACGAGTTTCTTCTGCCCCCGTGTCAGTATTCGTACCTTTTGCCGCGGGAAGATCAAGCGGCGATGGGAGGTAGTCAACAACTGCGTCGAGTACGCGCTGCACGCCTTTGTTTTTGAGTGACGAACCGGTAAGTACTGGGAAAATTTTGTTAGTGCAGACCGCCGCGCGAAGCGCTTTTTTGAGAACAGCGAGTTCTGGAATTTTTCCTTCCAGGAAGTCTGTCATGAGCGCATCGTCAGTTTCAACGATTCGCTCAACGAGTTCGTCATGGAATTTCTTTGCTTCCGCAACATAGCTTTCAGGAATTTCGTATGAAGAGACCTCCTTACCCATCTCCCCTTCAAATTTATACGCTTTCATTTCGAGTACATCGATAACGCCATCAAAATCAGCTTCGGCACCAATTGGGATCTGGAGACGAACTGCCTTCGTCGAAAGTCGATCAAGAATAGAAGCGTATGACTTTTCAAACGACGCACCGGTGCGATCAAGTTTGTTGATGTAGCAAATACGAGGGACTTCTGCTTCTTCAGCATAGCGCCAGTTCGTTTCTGACTGTGGCTCTACACCCGCAACACCATCGAAGACCACCACTGCGCCATCGAGAACACGCATAGAGCGCTTCACTTCTGAAGTGAAGTCGATGTGTCCCGGGGTGTCGATGATGTTAAAGCGGTGCTTGAAACTGGTGTCTGCGCCCATGTACGTTGGGTTCCAGAAACAGGTAATAGCAGCGGCGGTAATCGTGATACCGCGCTCGCGCTCCTGCTCCATCCAGTCGGTCACCGTGTTTCCATCGTGCACTTCACCGATTTTGTGAGACTCACCGGTGTAGTAGAGAATGCGCTCTGACGTCGTTGTTTTTCCTGCATCAACGTGGGCTACGATACCGAAGTTTCTTACTTTCTCTAACGGATAGTCTCTACTCATACGATGTGTGTTGGATAACTTGCCCCGTAGAAAGCTTTGCTTTTCTACTGAGGTCACGGGACCCTTAAATTAAAATTACAAATTAAAAAACCCTTTAGGGGTAGTGCGCACAGAATACCAAAAGTAAGGGTAAATGCAATTCAGACAGAAGAGGTACTATGGTTCATTTTATTTTTTGACTTTTAGGAGAAGAAGAGCTACTGTGCGGGCAGTCCAAAACCTACACAGGGAGGGCATCAATGCCTAGAAAAACTATTCTGCTCGTAGAGCCGAACAAAGAGACGGCTCTGCTCTATCTAGAAACATTGCGACAAAGGCATGGTCGAGACGCAACCATCTATCACGTAACGTCAGCCGCGATCGCGCTTGCCGAGCTTCCAAACATGAATTCAAAGCCCAACGTAATCGTGTATGCCGCGACTGAGCAGGATTACAGTGACGGCGTTGTATTACTGAAGGGTTCAGGTAAGAAAAAAGAAGGTTCGCCCTAGGCGAACCTTTTTAATTTACGGATATACTAACCTGTATGGACAATATGACACGCCGCAGCGCACTTGCCGTACGGGCAAACGTACTTTTGAAGTCCGTAGAAGTCGAGGCACAAGAGAGAATACAGGAACGGGTGCGTGGAATTGTGGTACGTACTTGGCGTGTGAAAACGAGGGCGGCCCGTTGGACCGCCCTCGCTCTTTAGATGCGTATTTGAAATTACCAGGCAAAATGGGCAAATGCCTTGTTCGCCTCTGCCATGCGCTTTGTTGTGTCTTTCTTGGTGACCGCAGCACCTTCATTTTTGATAGCCGCTTTAAGTTCCGCAGTGAGTGATTCGTGCATTGGCTTACCCTTGGTACCTTCTGCTGCTTCAACAATCCAACGCAGTGCGAGGGCAAGGCGGCGTTCTGGGCGAACAGGAACTGGTACCTGGTAGTTTGCACCACCAACACGACGTGAGCGAACCTCTACTTCAGGTCCAGCGTTTTCGAGCGCTTGGTCAAGGAGAGCAACAGGATCACCATCTTTTTTGAGCTCTTCCATCACTTTATAGACAATGCGAGTCGCCGTGTCTTTCTTACCACGCTCCATCACGTAGTTAATGAGCTTTGCAACCTTAAATGAGCCGTAGACTTCGTCAGGCTGAGGCTGTTTTCGATTTTTTACAGGGCGACGCATGTTAGATTTTGTTATGAGCGGAGCGAATTAGAAAATCTTACATCCGCCCGCATTTCTTGCGTGAGCATTTATAGCACAACAAGATGTATTTTGTAAAGCGTAGTTCATGTTTTTCAGTACATGTCGATAGAAATGCAAGCGGATCAAAGAAAATATAGTCGCTTCGCTCGTTATTTTCTATTGACCTTTTGGCTTCTTAGCACCGTAGAGAGAACGACCGCGGCGACGCTTTTCGAGACCAGCAGTATCGAGCTTACCGCGAACGATAGTGTAGCGAAGACCGATGTCCTTTACACGACCACCGCGGACCAAAACTACCGAGTGCTCCTGGAGGTTGTGACCTTCACCGGGGATGTAGGCAGTGATTTCCATGCCGTTCGTCAGGCGGACGCGAGCGATTTTACGGATAGCAGAGTTTGGTTTACGAGGAGTCTTGGTGGTAACGCGAGTACAAACACCGCGCTTAAATGGTGATTCGTAGAAGGTTGGGCGATTTTTCAATGAGTTAAAGCCGCGGGTAAGCGCGATTGTCTTGGTGCGCCACGTTTTTTGTACGCGGCTTTTCTTCACTAATTGATTGATTGTTGCCATGAAAAAATCCCCGAGATGGGTGACCGCAAATGTACTACAGCATTTACATTCCTGCAAGGAGCCTCGCAAAAGTATAGACAACTGAAACGAACAATTTGCCAAAGAGAATAACTACAAGAACAACGAGCGCCATCCCAGCAAAAGGACTACTCTCAAGCTGAGAACGCATTCGACCGTATGAAATGGCTAGCCTTGTGGGTAATAGCGACGAGAGTATTTTTGAACCATCAAGGGGCGGAATCGGAATTAAATTAAAGAGAAAAAGCATGACATTTACAACAACGACGGTGAAGAGGAGTCCTTGCGCCGCCTCAGGCATCACCCCCAACTGGAGTACAATGCCGAACAAAGCGGCAATCGTAAGATTAGAGAGGGGTCCCGCGCCCGCAACAATTGCCTCAGAAAACCTACCCTGTTTAAGATTATACGGGTTATAGGGAACTGGTAGCGCCCATCCAAAGAGAAACGGCGACTGCGACAGAGCAAGAAGCCCGGGAAGAATGACGGAACCAAAAGGATCAAGGTGTTTCAGAGGATTAAGCGTGAGGCGCCCTGCGTAGCGAGCGGTAGGGTCACCAAGCGAGTTTGCTGCAACACCATGCATTACTTCATGAATCACTGCAGAAAATATGACGACTACGACCACAAAAATAGCATCAAAAAACTCCATGGAAACGAGTGTATCATGCACAAATAGGTTTAGAAATGACTCGTCGGTACTGAACAAATCTCTGTCGTTGCTTTTTTATTGATTTTACAGTACAGTACCGAAACTATGGCAACTGAATGTGCTATCACAGGCAAACGACCTCGCGTTGGCGGTGGGTATTCTAACCGCACTCGTGCAACCAAATTCAACCCAACCGGCAAGCGATGGCGAGCGGTCAACATGCAGAAAAAGACTCTTTTTGTCCCAGAAATCGGCAAGAAAGTTACGGTTCATGTTTCTGCAAAAGGACTGAAAACCATGAAGAAGCGCGGTGCTTTCAAGACACTCAAAGAAGCAGGCTTGCTCGCATAAATTCAAAATAAATAATCTCAAAAGCGTCCCTCTGGGGCGCTTTTGCGTTGAGAACTATTTTAAAAAATAAAAAGGGGCGACGTAACGTCGCCCCTTCACTGTTTTGGCACCAGATTGTGCCGCTATTACTCAGCCGTTGCCGGCTCGGGAACCCGATGCTCGGGCTTCGCCGAATCCCAGAGGAAATTCATGAAGCTGGCATACTCATCTTCTGATACGTTAGGAAGACGAGGAGGCTTGGATGTCACGAAGTCTTCGAATGTCGCCGCGAGCTCTTCAGCGGTAGGCAATCCGTCACCGTCACCATACTTTTCTTGGGCAACGCCGGCGAGTACTGTATTCCACAGGATTTCTCGTGCACGTTCAATGTTCATGGCACATCCTTAATTTTGAGTGCTGTCGGCTCTAAAGCCGAATGCATAAAATCACACACTTACACTTTTGTCAATTCACAGCTTAGAAATTTGAGTTCCGTCACTTTCAAACATCACTCTCCCCTCCAAGCAGGTGTCATGTGTTTCTATATCAAAGCGCTGAAGGGTATTCACCGTTTCTTTGTTGGGATGTCCGTAGTGATTATGGCATCCGCGCGAAAATACTCCATACTGCGGATTCACAAAGCCTATAAATAACGGGTCAGAAGAGGTTTTAGAGCCATGATGTCCTGCTTTGAGAACAGCGGAACCCAATTCTGTTCCATCGAGGCTTATGAGGTATTTCTCAACACCGCGCGGAGCATCACACGAAAGCATTACTGACGTTTTCCCGTATACTAATCGCGTCACAACACAGCCGTCATTCGTTTCAGCGGTTGAAACATCTCTATCAGGGTGGAGAACTTCCAAATAGGCACCCCTTCCAATATCAATAATCTGCCCACGTCGCGCAATGATTTCTTGTGGTTTTTTACGAGACACTGCAACGAGGAGCGATTCAGCCTGTGGAGTATTTTTCCCTATCCCCGGCTCGACTATCGTACTAACTTTGTATTTTTCCAAGACATCAACGAGACCACTAATGTGATCAGCGTCAGGATGCGTCGCAACTACCACATCAATCGAACGCTGCCACCAGGGCAATACCGCGCCCAGTTCACGCAATACACTTCTATCGGGGCCGCCGTCAATCAAAACCGTCTGCCCCGTCGGAGATTGAATAAGTGTTGCATCACCCTGCCCAATGTTCAAAAAAGTAATCCGAAGATGCCCGTTTTGAACAGCACGACTGCCTTGAAAGAAAAACGCGACACTCAAGAGGAGAACAGCGACAGTACTCCATATAACGACCGAACTCCGATTCATCTCAAAATGATATACTACACTCATGAACTACACACCACACACCTTTAATATCGGTACTCTTGATGGAATTTCCACCAAGTCAGTTGAAGAGCACCTTGGCCTCTACCAGGGCTACATCAAGAACTTTAATGCAATTTCTGAACTTCTCTCAACGTATGCAAAGGAAGATTCAGAAAAGCATGCACACGCACTCTCCGAACTCATTCGTCGTCGTTCATTTGAATTTGACGGCATGCGACTGCATGAACTGTACTTTGAACAATTCGAGGGTGGACCAAGCTCATGGAAAGCGGGAGGAGCACTTGAACAACAATTCGCACAAGAATACTCAAAGCCAGTGTATGCAATCGAGATGCTCAAAGCTATTGCAAAAATGCGTGGTCCCGGATGGGCAATCCTCTATTGGGACCCTCAGGCAAAGCAATTCTTGACCGGTTTTGTTGGTGAACAACACCAGGGTCACTTTGCTACTCTCCCTATCATCCTCGCGCTCGACGTATGGGAACACACGTTTCTTCTTGACTATGGCGCACAGGGCAAAGGGAAATATATCGACGCATTCTTCAAAAACGTGAATTGGAGCATTGTTGAAAAACGCTTTCTAGAGTTGCAATAACATACTGGCAGGTGTAGGCTCTCGCGAGCCGTTCCAAAGAGGAACGGTATCTGGAGGATACCCATGGCTACGTTTGAACGAATCATCGGCGATCGCCTGCATGAGCTGCGCTCGAGTGGCGAGACAGGATGTCAGTACGACGCCTGTATTCAGCGACTCAGCGAACTATCTCGCGCCGACATCGATCAGGATCACGAATACCTGCGCTCTGCGGTAGAGGCTGCGGGCGCGGAATTCGAAACAGCGTTGAAAGCAAACGGCCACTTACACCTGGTACAATCAGCTCTCAATCGAGTTGCTGAAGAGAAGGCTCGCTGTAAGAGCGAGTGTGCCTTCGGTCATGCGTAGGGTGCACGGGGGTGGGGAGAGAACTTCTCCCCACCTTTTTTTGATTTAGTATGAAAAAAACAATACTCACATATAGAAGTATAAGAACGGAGAGTGGCATTACTCCTATCGAAATACTCGCACTCGGGAGAGCAGCAAAGAATCGCGCAATTTCAAGTACATAGGAGAGGAGCACATATGCGGGAAGTGCGAGTATCGTACCGAATGAACCAAAAAGTATTCCCACTACCGCAGCTACACACACCGCACACATCGCCCACGGAATCACGGTAAGCACGAGTACGTTAACGGGCAGCGCATAAAGGCCAAACAAACCATTTTGATACAGCAAAAGCGGTAGGACCGAGATCTGTGTGCCGATTGTCGTCGCGAGAGCCTCACGCACAGAACTTTCACCAATCACACGAGAAAGATATTCGTTACAGAGCGGCACCACCCAAATAAGCCCCGCCGTTGCAAGCATCGACAGCTGGAAGCTCGGATCAAACATCAAAAGGTACGGGTTCTCTATCAGCATCACGATACCCACCACCGCGAGCGCACGCGAAGCAAGATACGTTCGACCTAGTGTGCGTCCCACAATTGCGATACCTGCCATGAGCGCAGCACGTGTTGACGATGCAGCAAAACCCGTCATGAGCGCGAAGAGAAGCGCGACCCCCACACCGGATACAAGACGAACAGTACCGCGTCGTTTTCGTACCAGATAATCAAGAAACCCGATCACCACCATAATGTTGTATCCTGAAAGCACAACCACGTGGGTGAGTCCTACCGTTCGAAATATATCCGACCATTCTTTTCCCAAACCTCGCTTGTCACCTACCGTAATACCTCCCGCAAGAGCAGATTGCGGCTCAGGCAAGACTGCGACAATACCACTTATGAATGCATGTTTTATGGCAAGGACCGAAGCGACGAGTTTCACTAAAAACGGGGTCGGTGCATCGAGCGCAGAGACTTGAGCATATGACACCTGGTAGAGAATGTCGTCTTTTTCAAGATATTTCGGATAGTTAAATGAATGCCCGCTGCCGGTGTCGAAGGATGTCGGCCTCTCTAAAACACCGGTCACTGTTATGTACTCACCATAGGACGCACGCGCATGCTGCGGAGCTTGCACCAATACCCCAACAGGAGCGGACACTAAAGAAGATCCGAGCATATCGACCATAACCGTAAGCCGTACTCCTGTCTCGCGCACATCAGGCTCTGCAACAACACGGCCCCGCATGGTTACCACGGTGCCTTTCTGCGCTTCAAAGCGTGGCGGATATTCATGTGCCGCATACTGCATACGGAGTGTGCCTGCACCAAGGGCGATGAGGGTGCACGCACACAGGAGTGCAGCGCGAGTTCTCAAAAAAAGAAGTGCGATTGCAATAATCGCGCATAGTGCACACAAAAACCATCCGGCATGAACAAACGATGAAAATGCGGCACCGATTAAAAATCCCGCTACAGTGGCCCAAAAAACTGACGCTCCCATGACCACAGCCTATCAAAAAATCAGCGACCCCTTACGGGGTCGCTTCAGTTTCTCGGTCAGGTAATCATCCGACCCCGATACCACATACAAAGTTTGACCTCTTCGCCACGATAACGAACGGCGAGAACCGGGTCTTCCTTGAGCGCATACACGACGAGCGGTGCCTTCGGAAGAACTGAGCGTACCTGCCGAACGAGCGAGTGCACCTGTCCAGGAATCACGCCACCCCAGTTGTAGTAAACCAGGTGCCCATCAAAGGGGACTTGCTCTGGGTCGGGACCAAGATACTTCTCCCAGAAGAACACACGCCACTGGTCGCGCTTCACTCCTTCACAGATTCGCGCCCACACCCGGTGGCGGTACGAACGAGGATGGAGCCCGAGCTGCGCCACGCGCATCATCCAAGACACAGCCTCTTGGTTGGGAATCGGAATCCCCGCGTTGCGCAGTTGTTCGTGCAGCGGCAGAGGTGCCGCAACTCGAGTTACGCCTTGACGGTCATTGAAGGTACTCATCGCCAGTCTCCTTGTACAACAACCAGCGTCATCGCTGACCTCTTTTGAGCGTACACAATCTTGAGTTTTCGTCTACAAAACAAAACCCGCTTTCAGCGGGCTTTGCGACCTGTCTTCTATTACTCAAATTTTACGCCTTTGCCTTATCGAGCTTGTCGAGCCCAAGACCTTTCACCACAAAATACACGACCGCTGCAATAATAACGAAATCAATGGTCACTGACACAAAATCTCCGAGCATGATCGGGCCGACCTTCATAGCTTTCAGGCCCTCCGTCGAGCCAAGCACCATACCGATCAGAGGATTGACGATATCATTTACCAGTGCGGTCACGGTTTTTGAAACAGCACCGCCTAAAATAAAACCAGTTGCAAGACCAACCACGCCTTGTTCGCGAATAAACTGCATAAACCCTGCGAGACCCCCGCTTACTGCTCCAGGCATACAAAGAAAATTATCTACTATACGAACAGTATGAATCTAGTATCCCGCCTTGTCTATCGCCTCATTGACCAGTCTATCGGCTCGAGCATTCTCTTCTCGAGGAATGTGCGAAAACGAAACTGAAGGAAAAAACGCAGCAAGCTCTCGCACTCTTAAGACTAGAGGCTTCAGAGTCGGCTCTTTTATTTTCCAATTTCCCTGTACTTGCTCGACAACCAGCCTTGAATCGAGCCGAAACGAGAGCTCCTCGAACCACTCCCGCTCTTTACAAATCTCAAGTGCACGAATGACCGCCGTATACTCTGCGACATTATTTGTTTGCTCTCCAATGTATTCAGAAAGTTCATGCAGGACCTGTCCGTCTCGGACAAATACGGCGCCAATCCCGGCAGGACCCGGATTGTTGCGTGCACCGCCGTCAGTGTTAATTGTAAAAGTCATATACGATGTAAAAATTATTTAAGATTTTCCAGCGTTGCAACAATCCGGGTCCGGGAAGGGGTCGGGAAACGGTAGTTTCCCGTGGAGGAAGGAGTGGGAAAACCGAGGGTTTCCCAGAGAGGACTAGCGATTATTGCGCGCACCGCCGTCAGTATAAATCACTGCCATGCGCTACGCGACATTTTGCGGCGCAACCTGAGAGAGCGTTCGGTATGCGTGCACGGTTGCAAACATTGATACGGGAATTGAAACGGCGAGTCCAACGACAAGCGCAAGAAAGCCGAGTATGTTAACGCCAGTTAGTAAAAGTACGAGAACAAAAAGACTCTTGAGATGACCTTTTGTTATTCTGCGACTTTCCTGGAGCGCAGCTACCGGTCCGACATTCTTTTCAAGAATGATGTACGAACCAAACATGAGCATGAGCGCGACGATAAATCCTGGAATAATTAACAGAAAGAGTCCTCCGAGGACACAAAGAGCAGACAGTATGCTCACGCCCACAAATGTCCAAAACGGGCGCGGATGCCACAGATCATGAAGCGTAACCGTACTCGGGCCGTCGTGTGCCTTCAGTGAAAACCACGTCATGCCCATATTTGAAAGTACGTTCACCACAAAAGAGAGAAGCACACCGATACCATAGAGTACTCCAATCTGAGGCTCTGGCGCATTGGATCCAAATATAGTTTCAATCAGGCGCGATGCTCCTCCATACGCAAGTATGGCAAAGACGTAGGCACCGGTAAAAAACCAGCCTCTACTTTTAAAAGTCTCCCAGCCAAATCGAACCATCGCACGCGGACTTAATGTTGTATTCATACCTACAACAATACCATGACTACGAACGAGCATGAGCGATGTCCACAAGACGAAGCGCAACAGCGCTACTGCCTCGAAATGTATCCTTCTCGAGGGTAGCAACCACCGACAATACCTCACCCTCCTCGGGAACAACCGTAAAGTCCGAAGGTTGTTTGAAAAATTGAAACGCGCGGACTCGCGCGCCGCTCTCATCGCAGGCGCACTGCACTTCGGTGTGATTTTTTTCTTTTCCAAACAGTTTCACGGCGCGCACAACGGTGCGCGACACGCACAGCAGTGGTTTTGGGTTACCCACCCCAAAGGGTGCCAAACGCGCAATGTCTCGCCAGAGCGCCATACCAATTTCTCGTATACTCACGGAAAGATCAGGTTCTGGAATCGGGCGCGGCGTGCTTTGGATATCACAAAAAGCGCGAGCAAGTACGTCAGGGAGCGCATGAACCGCGTCGTGCGAGACGGAAAACCCGCCGGAGGCGGCGTGTCCCCCATATTCAATCAAGGAATCACGTGCTCGCGCAAACAATTCGACTACCGAAACACTTCCGTCGGTGCGACACGAACCTTTGAGAACTCCATTACCATCTTTGCCCCATACGCATACCACTCCCGCTCTCCCAGAGAGAAGAGAGGTTGCAGCAAGTCCCGCAAGCGCTGGTTTCCATTCAGTATCACCGAGAACGACTACTTTGTCTGCGAGAGCATATCGTTGCTTGAGGCGCTTTTTTGCTTCTTTTACCATCGCAGCAACCGTTGACTTTCGCTTCGTGTTGAGTTCTTCAAGGTGGCGCGCGAGATGTTCGGCTTCGGTCGCGCCCTGTGTCGTAAGAAGACGAAACGCAGTTTCTGGCTCGCCCATGCGTGATGCGGCATTGACGCGTGGTGCAATAGAAAATCCGATATCGTCTTCCGTGAGTTCACTTTGCCGAATATTGAGCGCGAGAAGAAGCGCCCGCAGTCCTTTTCGCGGTGATTTGCGCAAGACCATAAGTCCAAAATATACCAGCGCGCGGTTCTCGCCAATAAGCGACACCATGTCAGCGACCGTCGCAATTGCTACCAAATCAAGAAGCCATTTCTCCCATCCTAAAGGCACAGCAAGAAATTCTGGGATAGCCTGCTTTCGTCCCTCAATGAAAAGTGCCTGCACAAGTTTGTATGCTGTCCCCGCACCGCACAGATGTGGAAATGGATACGATGCGCGCTTTGGGTTAATGACCGCAACGCAATTAGGAAGAATCTCCTGCAGATCATGGTGATCCGTCACAATCACCTCCATGCCGAGAGTGTTTGCATACGCTATCGGTTCGACCGCGACCGTTCCAACGTCGACTGTGATAATGAGACTCACGCCGCTCTCGGACAACGTTTTGAGCGCCGATTCGTGCATGCCATATCCCTCTCTGTCACGATGGGGAATATATACTTCGATATTTTTGTATCCAATTTTTCCAAAAAAATCTGAGAGGAGTGCAGCGCCCGGCACGCCGTCACAATCGTAATCTGCATAAATCGCTATTTTTTCATTACCTCGCAGTGCAGCGAGTATTCGCCCCACCGCCCTATCCATGTCAGTGAGTAAAAACGGATCATGGATATCCCGCTCCCACTGAGGGTTGAGAAATGTTTCGGTATCGACGATTCCACGTTTTGCAAGAAGTTCTGAAACAAGCGGGGACATGGGGGAAATTGTACCGCGCTAGAGGAGTCCCGAGAAATCATCTGTCTTTAAGCCATCGATTACATTAGAAATATCAATGTTTGCAATAATCCCTGGTTGCATCCCTTTTATATCGACAATCACCGAGTCGAGCACGAATACGTCCTCTGCAGCCACCTGAGCAGCATAATCATAAATACCAATCAATCGTGATACATGCGTCACGTTTTTATGTGCCACGAGCTTTTGTACAAACGACTGAACCTCTTCACCGGAAACTGGCGTCAGTTTAATGAGAAGGAGTACAAACATAGAGAGCCCCAGCGCCTGGGGGTCAACGATTGTGTGGTATTTCGTCACTACACCGCGCTGTTCCAGGCGCTTTATGCGATAGAGTACCGTATCACGCTGGACATTCAGCTCTCGAGCAATATCAGCTACAGAAATGCGCGGGTCGTTAATAAGGCATGTAAGGATTGCCTTGTCTTTCTCATCGAGCGGAACAGCTTTTACCTTTTTCATATTCGTATAATACGAAATTAAGTATTAACTGTCAATTATTTTTTAGTAAAATACATAAAATATTTCGTATTTACTGTATTCTATTACAATACTCACGCCCGTCTATCAAGGAGGTTAGCATGGCAAGTGTAAAGATAGCGAAACTTGGGGAGTTTGGGGTAGGGACTTACGTTGACTATAGCTACTATGTCATGTTTGGTGGCGGAGTAAGACATTGCTATGGCATCGTTACACGAATCCAGCCTCGCAAAAAGCTCATACATTGGAGGATCTTAGGATCAAAGGAGGACACTCGTCCCATTTTATATCCACCCCCTGATCCACAAGAACCTAGTCGTTGGAAGTTTCGTGTCATCGAGTATGACAAAATTCCTGATTGCGCTAAAAAGAATACATAAGCCTTTGTGGTGGGCCTTCGGTCCGCAACTTGAACACGGTGCGGGGCGCCTTTGGCCCCCCGCTTTTTTTACTTTTTTTACTTTGTCTGCCTTGTTACTGGGTCACAAAAGAGACAACCAAGAGGATGAGGACGACCCTCACAGAACAGAGGGCGAATACCCCCATCGAACATGCAACTTAGTTTTTTCGTTTTCCCTGATACTGTCCGGGATCCCACGAATCGTTCGTACGTTTTGTGGTATGATGAGACACGACACCTCTTTCTCTGCTCAACTACAGAGCACTGTAGAAAACTATTTGCATAGAATCAAGAAGCGTCTGATACTGTCACTATGAATGACTGTATTTTTTGCAAAATTGTAGCTAAAACAATTCCTTCACACACCGTGTACGAAGACGAACAGTTCCTCGCCTTCCTCGACATTCGCCCCCTCTCTGCAGGACACACGCAAGTGATTCCCAAAGAGCATCATCGATTTGTATGGGATGTACCGAATGTCGGCGCGTATTTTGAAATCGCGCGAAAAATTGCACAAGCACAGCAAAAAGCATTCGACACTGAATTCATTCAATCGAAAATCGTCGGTGAGGAAATAGTGCATGCTCATATATGGGTTTTTCCCTCACCAGAGACGGCAACAGGTGATGCGCGCGACTTTCTAGGAAATGCAGAAACAATTCGTGCGGAACTGCAATGAAGTTCGCAAAAAAACACAGAATTCGCCTTTTAGGCAAATTTTTTGTTTTTGGTTAATAAACAGCGCGATCTGGTCCATCATTCGACGGCCCATCATATCCCCAACCTTCATAACAAATTCCTTGGTAGAGCAGTGTCGCACCATCTGCCTTCATAGCGCAGCTATTTTTATAGGTGGTTGGTTTTGAGCGGGAATTGCATGTTGCTCCCAATGAAGAACCACAGAAGTACTTTGCGCCACAGACCGGGGGTGATTTTTCGTCACAAGTAGTTGTTCCTCCACTACCAACCTCAACGGTCATTGAAGTATGCGCCTCAAAACCATCCCATTTTTCTGTGACTGTGATGATAGTTGAGGCTAGGTTCGTACGATTCGCCGCTGGTTGCATAGAAGTTCCCGCAGGGAGAGGTGTGATATTGCTTGCATCCACGAGATACGCGGTGTAGGTCCCTTCTGTGTCATACTCGTGCGTGAGAGTAGTGGTACACACCTTACCAACACCCTTCGGACATTTTAGTTTTTGAACCACGCCATCTCCGAAATCAATATATCGTTCTCTGTCAAGATAACTGACAAGTTGGCCAGTCGTTTTGTCTATCCACGATTTACGAAAGCCATCAGCAGTAAAGGTGACGGTGAGTGGTGCATGACCTGATGTCGGCTTTGCAGAAAACTTAGCGCTCTCGGTCTCATCTGAAACAGTGATAGTGAGTGACGCGATGTTGCTCCTCGTTCCGAATACCGAGTCGTTTTGAATCCCGTAATACCCGACATTCGCAAGATATGCGGTAAATACACCGTTTGCAGAATAGGTATGATTCACGGTTACCGTACAGGTCGTGCCCACGCCCGTTGAGCACTGCAGTATCTGATTGGTGCCATCACCAAAATCAATCGCGCGTTTTCCAAGGTCTGCAAGGGCAATCGTTTGCTCGATGCTGGGAGTCCCTTTTGCGGTAAAGGTGACGGTGAGCGGCGCCTTCCCTAAAAGAGGAGTTGCCGAGAACATGTTTAGGTTTGGAAGCGGATCACCACCACAGTCTTTTTTAATACGGGTAAGCGTGAGCGGACCAACTTCACCGCCGGAGACATCACTTACTGCCGGAATAATGCCTTCGCGAGCTTGAAACATGCGGACCGCTTTTTCTGTTCTTGGACCGAAATAGCCCGTAATTTCAAAGTCATAGAAACGCTCGTTTTTCAAAAACTGCTGTAAGAGTGAAACTTGGTCACCCTGCATGCCAAATGCGAGGCGCTGATTCAGATTGCACCAAGCTTCCCGCGGGAGAGGCGGCGGAGTTGAACCAACCGAATCAATGCTGCTCGCGGCATCTGCTGCCGCGGTCATTTGCTTTTTGATATTCGATACCTGCGCAAGCATCTGCTGAATCTGCGCACCGACATCCTCAAGAGAAAGTGCGGCCGCTATCGAGCTCGAGCACAAGAACAA
>Ga0214923_10000667_pt1 | contig 50830 bp, 70 predicted proteins | sample LL1510_MetaG_FD_177993 | JGI IMG/M metagenome (GOLD analysis project Ga0214923, IMG submission 177993) | Freshwater microbial communities from Lake Lanier, Atlanta, Georgia, United States - LL-1510 | ecosystem: Environmental > Aquatic > Freshwater > Lake | place: USA: Georgia | collected...
TATCGCCTTGATAGCGAATACTTTTGTGACTTTTACGACTGGTAATTATATCAAAATTTTTTGGTTGGTAAACCTTACAATCAATATTGTATTTTTTAAATCGATTTACTAAAGAGCTTGTTTCTGTGTCTTTTTCAACAGAAAATGCATCATAATGAAATATCCAAACAGATTTCATTCGGTATTTAATTCTTCTATATCAAAATCTTGAGGATCTTCGTAATCTATATCTGCATGATTTTGACCATAAACTAAATCTTTTGATTCTAACAATAAATTATACCAGTAAAAAGGATTATAAAAATTAAACATTGTTATCTCCCATATTTTCAACCTGTTTAACCCAGTAAATTATTTCCCATCTTCCATTATAATGTTCTACTAATGCACTGCAACTTTCCACCCAGTCGCCATCATTCATGTAAATTATACCATTTATTTCTTTAATTTCTGGTTTATGAATGTGACCACATATAATTCCGTCGAAACCACGCTTGCTGCAGTAGTCAACTAGATTACGCTCAAAATGGAAAACAAAATCTACGGCTTTTTTTACACGCTGCTTAAGAAATTGAGAAAGCGACCAATATCCAAATCCGAGCCTATGTCTAATTCTATTAAAATTAGTATTTAATACGAGCAGTAAATCATATGCCTTATCACCAAGAAAACTTATCCAAGGAGCAAGTCTTGTAATACCATCAAACATATCTCCGTGTATTACTAGATATTTTTTACCATCTATTCCTATATGTATTATTTGATTTGCTATTTCTATTCTACCAAATGATATTCCATATGGAATCATTGGTCTAAGAAATTCGTCGTGATTACCAGCAATGTAATAAACATTAGTACCTTGCTTAGCATGTCCTAATATCCTTCGGACAACGTTAGAGTGAGATTGTTTCCAAGCCCATTTGTTTTGCTGAATTTTCCATCCATCAACTATATCACCTACGAGATATAATTTTTCTGCTGTATTATTTTTCAGAAAATCTACTAATATTTCTGCTTGACAACCTTTACTACCCAAATGTAGATCTGATATAAAGATTGATTTATATTGCATATTTTTAGAGGGTCAGGTATTCATCCCTAATTAACAATCCCATTTTGGGAGAATATTCATTACAAGTAATGTTGGCAATCGGGGAGTTACCTGATTTTTTAAATAAAAGTATATATTATATTTATGTTTAAAATTAGTAAAACAATATTAAGTTTTAATGTATTATCTTAAAGTAAAATATTAAGAATGGTGATGATGGCGAGGTTCGAACTCACGGCTTTAGGGATTTACAGCCCCTTGCATTGGACCACTCTGCCACCTTCACATTATTCAACTATTATACACTCTAATAAACAATTCTCTCCATTGATTGCTAATTGTTTGGGGGCTAAATTTTTCTCTAATATAATCTTGACCATTTTTTACTTTACTTATTGCTTCTTCCTTATTAGTCAACGCCCATTTAATTCCTTCACTGACATCTCCCCGCCAAATAAAATCTTTAAGCTCATTCCAACTTTCAATATTAGTATTTGGTGTGATAACAAATCTACCTGCTCTTAAAGCTCTGATAATTCTGTTACCATTAGTTAATGGATTATTGCTAGTAAGTAAAACTAAACCACATTCTTCTAATAATTGTAGTTCATTAGATATACTAAAAGGTACTAAATTAGGTGCATCGAAACTTTTAGAACATACAATTAAATTTTCTAATTTGATGTATGGTTTTAAACTATCATAATTTGATTGATGACCAAACCATAAAATTTTATTGTTATTAATTGAGGGTTGTAATTCTTCATTGGTATAACAATCTTCAATTACTTCACAATTAATTCTATAATGTTTATATATTTTTTCTTTTAATTTTTTAGATGATACTGTAGTTACTGTAGCATGAACTATTGCAGCTCTTTGCATACTTCCAATTTCATTATTTTTATCTAAATGAAAATCGGTAATATCAAAAATAGATTTAAAATTTGTATTTTTTAATCTAATAAAATTTTCAGTATTAATAGTTCTAAATATTACAGTAACATCAGCAACGCCACCCATAGCGTAATCTAATCCATGTAAATTCTTTGTAGCCTCTACTCGGTATCTGTATCCAGCATGTCCAGAAAATAGATCGCCGATATATCCAATAACAGGTAATTTATTCACTAAAAAATTTTTATATTTGTTTAAGATAACTAGATAACAAAGTCCAATCAATATCAAACTTTATCTTTTCACCGTCTTTATTGTAAACAGAGTAACTGTAATTACCTAAATATAATTTGTCGCCGTTTGGCTCTGTTTTTAAAAGTTGACCACCAGGTTTTGAAACAGATTTTGTTTTTTTAATTTTTTTATTCATAATATTCTCCGTAAAAGCTATAGTTATAAAAAATATTTTTTAAAAAGTTTTAATTAACTCTTTTACGATTGCCCTGATACTTTTTCTTGGTTTATAGCCTAACTTCTTTAATTTGCTGTTATCCATATACATCGATTTTACTTGTACTAGCTTATGAAAGTCAGCCTGTGGAACTTCGATGATTTCAGACTTAGATTGTGTGTAACCGATAGCATACATGATGATTGTATAAAAATCTGTCTTTGTCATATTACCGACATTGTAGATCTCATTCACTTTGCCTCGAGTTAGAATCAATGCAATAGCACCACACAAATCGTCAACATGAATATAATCGCGAATGAATTCGCCTTTATCATATAAGTTGATTGGACGATTGTTCTTTATTTCACCCAACAAATAAGTCAATGCATTTTTCTTCTTTGATACTTTTTTATCACCCGGACCAAGGACATTTGCAAACCTTAAGATTCTATACTTTATATTGAATGTTTCACAATATGAAATTAGCAATTGTTCTGCTGCACGCTTAGTAATTGAATAGAATCCTTTTGGATTACAATAAGATGTTTCTTTAGCAGGTAGATCTGTATCACCGTAGACAAACCAAGAGCTTGCAAAGTTAAATACAATATCTTTACCCTTACATTGTTCTAATATTTTGATTAAAGTAGTTAGATTAGTATCTATATCAATATAAGGATTCTCTTTCATACTATAATTGTCAACCGTTGAAATCAAGTAAAGGATTTCTCCCTTATCGATCTTCACTTCATAGTCATCTCGATCATTTACAATCGTTTCATAGCAAAGTTGACAAAAACGACTTCCTATAAAGCCGTGTCCACCAAATACATTTACCACGATTGGATTACTCCAGAAATATAGTTTAGAACCTCATCTGTGTAGGTGGGTGTACAACCAATAAAGAACACATGTGAAAGAGCTTTATTAGCATTTGGAAAATCTCTAAAATCACCTAAATGCTTATATCCAGGATGAAGTAGGATGTTACCAGCAAAGTAGCTTCTTGTTTGAATCTTATTAGCTTCAAAGTGTGCGACGAGCAATTCTTTCAAGTCTTGTGATTCGCAAATAATTGGTACACCAAACCAAGATGGATCTGCATTATCAAGTTTAGAGGCAACTCTTACACCATCAAGCTGATTCAAACTATAGCTAATTGACTTAGTATGCTCTCTTCTTTTCTCGTCAATAAACTTAATCTTAGTCAATTGAACTAAGCCAATCGCACCCTGTAAGTCTAGTGGCTTTAGGTTATAACCCATATTAGTAAACACATACTTGTGATCAATCACACCATCATAATCTTCAAGCCATTCTGAAAATCTCTTACCGCATGTTCCACATGATAGTTTATTATTTTTACCAACACAATAACAATCTCTACCCCACCACGATATCGAGCGAATCAACGGGATCAATTCATCGTGATTAGTACAAACCATTCCACCTTCACCAGTTGAAATGTGATGAGCTGGATAGAAGGAGCAAGACCATGCATCATATAACTTGCAAAGATGTTCGCCTTTCCACCTTGAACCAAGACTATCACAATTATCACCAATCAGCCTAAGATTGTGTTGCTCACATAATGCGACCAATCTATCCATATCAGGAGGATTGCCAAGAACTGGCGAGACGACAATTGCTACTGTCTTTGGTGTGATTGCTTTCTCAATCAAATCAACATCAAAGTTTAGGGTGTTCATTTCAATATCAACGAACACTGGCTTCATATTGTTTTGAACAATAGGTGCGATTGTAGTAGGAAAGCCTACAGGAGATACAATAAGCTCTGCACCATCTTGCCACCCATAAAACTTCTTAAGAGATGTAAACATTACAAGATTTGCGGATGAGCCAGAATTTACCATATGAGCATGTTTTACTTCAAACATTTTTGCAAAAGCTTCCTGGAATTCTGCAATTTTTTCACCGGTAGTGATCCATTCTCCATTAATTAAAGCATTAATGGCAGCTTGAATCTCTTGATAATCCCACACTGGACCTGAGTAGTATACCGGGGTGGTTCCAGGTATAAATTCATCATATTTGTTAATATAACCAGGCTTAGCACTTAAAGCCAATGCATTTATAATACTTTGCTGAATCATTTACCTTGACCTCGATATTTTTTATATCCATGTCTTTGCGATTTATTCATGCTACTAGTTTTTGGTTTACTGCCGCCTTGTCTAGTACGTTTTTCAATTGTTTGTTTTCTTCTATCACTTTCACTTGCCATAATGTATATCCTTAAAATTAAACTGGATGAAAGGCCACTTTATTATCTTTGGGTACAACAATTCCAGATCCAAACACTGAATTATATTGATTATAAAGTTCTTTAACGGGCTCCGATTGCCAAATCAAGAACTCAGCTGCTATTTCAATTAAATGTTCCTTTGTATGAACAGCATAAGGAAGCATTGCCATGGTGGGATCGCCTCCAGCTTGTCTGGGTGGCATTAAGGTAAGAAGGCATGGTTGTTTAATAGAGTATCCATCATCAGTTGGATTTACATCGCCAATAATTTCTTCCCCCGTGGATAATTTTACAATTTTAATCATTAATTATTTTCTCCAAAAATTTTTCAACTTCATTTTCATTATAGCATATTTTAATAAAAGAATCAAGAGACGCTCGATTAAAACCTGCAATAATCGTTTGGTCACAAAGGACGCTAACTTTAATAATCCAATAATCATAAAATACAGCGTCCAGACTTACCATATTATTTTTTTATTTCCTTAATAGATTCTGCTATTTTTCCATTATGTGCAAAAATAGCAGCTGCTCTTGCTTGTCCATACATTTCTAACCATTCAAAAATTTTTTTAAAAAACTTTTTCATAGTAGTCCTTTATACTTAAGCTGACGTTCGCGATATTCAAAATCAGCTATATCTACACTCTTGGAAAGATAAAATTCTGCCTCTGATTGATATGAAATACTAAACCAGTTTCTGATTTTGTTCCACACCGACTTTTGTGAAGATGGTGTCGGTACACCACCTGGGGCTACTTGTGATAGCCCCATGGCGGTAAATTTTTGCATTATTCTGTCTTTTCCTTCTCAACCAAAAATTGTTTTTCTGTTTTTTTGGATTTAGTAGAAGTATCAGCAACTTCAATTTTGCGAGGTTTCTTGTGCTCAGGAATAATTTTTTCCAGGGCAATCTTCAACATACCGTTAATCATTTCTGCATTATGAATTTCAATATGGTCATCTAATGCAAAAGTGCGGGTAAAAGCACGGTTTGCAATACCTTTGAACAAAAAGTTATCTTGGTCATCAGCTGAAGCTCCGCTAATTACAAGTTTGTTATCCTCAAAAGTAATTTCAATATCTGATTTAGAAAAACCAGCAACGGCTAATTCGATAACATACTTGTTATCTTCTACCTTGCGGATATTGTATGGGGGATAGTTAGGAATATTTTTGGTCAAATCATCGTGTAGCTTAGCCATACGATTCCAATTATCATCGAAACCCACATAGAACTTATCCAAGTCCTTAAACATATCCAAAACAGTACGAGGTACTAGAGTCATTTTAATTCTCCTATTAAGCGAGTTAAATTATAAACCAACCCAAATGGCGTTGGCAGGCAGTTTTACTAGGTTACCTAGCCTAGTTCCATCACGATGGATGTTATTATTTATATTCTATAAGCTCATTTACTACTTTGTCAACAGAAATTTTCCAGTCTGCCGCTTGAAACTGCTTAACAACAGTAACATCTTCATAAAATCTAGACTTACCAACATGGCCTTCAATAAACCAGGGAAAATATAACCTTCCATTACAAAGTACAAATGTCTTTTTACCCATTGCACCCGCAGCATGCGCAACACTTGTATCACAAGATATTATAACATCACAGGTTTCTATGATAGCAAGTAGCTCTTCATAATTATCTAATTTAGGATATAAAATTTTTTCATTTCTTTTTTCCTTGATTATACCAGTATTTCTTCCCTTATAATAAGTATAATTTCCATAATATAAATTGACTATTTCTGCTCTATTTCCAACTTGATTAACGATAAAATCTCTAGGAATTGATAGAAGACCCCTTAACTTACTTTTTAAATTACCGTGATGGCACAAGCCAATTCTGAATTTAGATTTATCTAAGTAATTTTTAACTATTTCTGGGTTAGAAAAAAAGTATTTTTGATTAGGGATGTTAAATCTTACATCCAAAAGATAAGGTAATTTAAAAATACTAATTAGAGAATATTTCTTTTTGGGGTTGTATTGTATACTTTTTATATCTGGAAATATTCTAAAAAGAGTATTATCTAAAATACCATCACTAAGATAATATACATCACCCTTTATTGTTTTCTTGAGTTGATTATACCACCTTAAGAAGATAATCTCATCACCAGTCCCCCCTTGTTTATAAAGATAAACATTATCTATATTTTCAAGATTTGTTGGTTGATCGACATTCTTTAATCGTCGTAGTACTTTTAGATTATCATTAAACTCTTTAGGTGATACTTTATCATGTTTGTTAAAGTATATTTCCCATAATTTTGGATAATTGCCTTCAAAATATTTTAAAATAAAAAGATTAGTATGATTTATACTAGGATATTTTTTAATTATAACATCCCTAAGATCAATAGCTTTTTGATATTGAAGAGTATGTGCATAAAGACTATAAAGGCACATATAATCATTTATATCAACTTTATCTTCCTTTACACTATCCTCAATTAATCTTATTACCTTTAAAGGGTCGTTAAAGTCAAGAATATGACAATATTTATCATACATTATTCAACGCGTTTCTTTCCAATATTATATTTTGTTTGTAAACTCCATTCTGATTTTTCTTTGAAAGAAAGAACCTTTATCTGTGATAATGGTGCCATAAGTGAATGTTTATTGGGATCAATTATTTTAATTAACTCCCAGTCTGCTAATAATTTTGTAATAGTATTACGCCTTTCTATATCATTATCAGTTAGTTCAGCTTGCTTCCCATCAAGCGCAAATAATTCCTTAAAATGAACAATGAAATATCTACCTTGTTTATGTAAAATATGACAAGATTGATATAAAATTTTATCTTTTCTTGAAGATACACCAATACGCGTTAATGTTTCTCTTACCTTTAAAAAATCATCCGGATGATTTAAAGTAACTTCTAACGGTAAATAACCTGGCATATCGATTTTGAAGAAATCTTCAGTTGCCATGACCACCCCTATTCAATTTTGTTTTTATTATTTGGATTTGTTCATCGGTCAACAAAGGCATAATTTGACGTGCTTTTTCATTACTATAACCATAGTATTGTTTAACTATATCAATCGCCTCAATCTTGGATGCTTTGATCCATTTATTGAACCTTTTTCTAGGTCTTATTGTATTTATTAAAAATTGAAATTGGAGTGTTTTCTCGATATGTGGTCTCGAGTTCATCTCGTTTGCTTGAATTATAGTATCTGAACCGTATGATAACCCTTTATTAACGATGTATGGTTGATACTGTCTTTCAGACCATTGATCTACAATCAATTGCTCTTTAGTGTAATTGATTGCGCTAAGAAAATCAAAAGGAGATATAGAAGGGATCTTATATGTTTCTTCTTCCTCCGCTTTGACGAATTGGTTGTTATCCTCGAAGAACGCCATATACAAAGTCTTCAGCAAGATGACTTGCTTGAGCCATATGTTTTGCAATTAGAATAGTATGATCTCGATGACCATGCTGCGTTTCCGCATAACAATGAACCTGCAAAGTTTCATTACCATATTCATTTAATAATTCAATTATCGCAGTTTTTTGCTTATCATCGGAATAATATCTTGCAAGTTCTTTAATTTGTACTTTCATTTTAACTCCACTGAAGCCATAATTTCTGTTAGACAGGCTGCTAGGTTAATTTCTTGGTCTGCCACAAAAGCAGATTTATATTGATAATCGGCAATAATTAATACTAATTGAGGTATTTGTTGTGTGTTGGTTGTTAAAGTATCATATATTTTACGAAATAAAGTTGTGGGGTCGTTATCCAGATTATTAACAACCCAGGTACGCATCTTTTTCCAATCTTTTTCCTTAAGTGCTTCTAATAATTGATTCATATTTACATCAGCAATAGATGTTAATAATCCTTCATCAATAGAACCTGAAACACTATAGCGCTGAAGCTCATTAAGCGTGCGTCTATAATCTGGAAAATATTTTTCTACGAGTTTAGCTACTACTTTTGGATCAAATGTAATATTTTCATTATTAAGTATTTCTGTAATTCTCTTAAAGAATCTATTTGCAATCTTAGGCTTTTCTTCTTTAGCAATCTTAAATTCTATCACAGAACATCTGCTATGTAAAGGTTGAATAATCCTATTTTTATAGTTACAAGTAAAGACGAATCTACAATTCTTACTAAACTCTTCAATAAACCCACGCAATGCAGGTTGAGTGGAGTTGGGGTTAAGATAATCAGCTTCATCTAGAATTACTACTTTTAGTCCTCCATTAAAGGATACGGTTGATGCAAATTGTTTGATCTTGGTTCTTAGAACATCAATACCAGACTCTTCAGAACCGTTGATAATTATATAATCAATTCCTAGTTCTTCACATAAAGCTCTTGCAACAGTAGTTTTTCCTACACCTGCTCCTCCACAAAATAACATATTTTGCAATTGATGTTCTTCAAGCATTTTCTTAAAGATATTCTTTTGCTCATTAGGTAAAATACAATCATCTAGCTTCCTCGGTCGATATCTTTCTACCCAAAGAAATTGATCTTCATGAAATTCCATAATAATTCACTTATTTAGTTGTTGTAATCCCCAAAACTTATTTTGATCTAAAAATCCTGTTTGTTCGAATAACAGGATATAATCCCAGGCATGACCAAGATATTGTTCCCAATTGTTTTGGTCACCTGTCTTTCTTTCTGCTATAATTTTTGCTAAATAGACTCCATTTTTTTTACCAATTTCAGTCATACTATTCATATTACACTCTCCGGATCACATGCAAGCCAATATTCTAAATCCTTTAAGTGATGTTTAAAATGAATAAGTTTTTTCTTAGATACAGTTACTGTGTATGCATCTGGAATAACCTTAAATAATTCAACACCAATAAACACATCAAAATCGACCATACAAGTCCCAACCTGTTTTGTATATGAGTTTGCTGTTTTATTCTTGCGATCCGCAACAGAAATCGTTACCGATTGATTTTTACTTGTGATAAAGATATGAGGGGCGCTTGTGATTGCCGCCGCTTTAACGATAATCTGAACATCTTCTGCAGATAGTTTAAATTGAAAATGCTGGTCAAATTCTATACTTTTGCCCGCAGGGGGAGCAACAATAATTTCTGGCCTTGAATAAAAATATTCAAACTTACCACTATCTTTTGTGATTAAAAGGCTATTTTCTCCAAATTCAATCTCTTGATTTTCCATCAACGTTAGCAAACCAAGTAATGAATTTAGATCATAGATAGCTATTTCTTTTGGGAATGTTTCAGCCACTTTTGCTACAGCAAACACTGTCTTTACCGATGACATAGTAGATATCGTACTACCAGGTCTAAAAATAATATTTGTATTAATACTTGCAAAGTTTTTTAACAATCCAAGTGTCTCATTACTAAGTTTCATTCACCTTACTCCTATCAAAACATCATTATATCATATTATGCAGCTTTTCTCCACGGGTATGCGCCAGAATACTGTTTATGCATTGCTGCATTTCCTTTTAAGAAGAAATTAGATTGAACTGAATCTGCTCTATTCCCTACTCTGTAGTTTAATGTGTACTTTCCGGTGCAATCGTATTTAAAATTATTACCCATCAAGAATGAACTAATGATTCTATCTACTTCTGGCTGATCTTCTGGATGCCTAGCTCTACGGTACCAAAACGGTGACATCATCAAGGCAATGTCTTTAGGTACAAACCAACAACCAACATCAATAAAGTTATCATTTAAAACTGATTTCCATTTGCCAAGTGATTCACAATCATCTTTGCAAACAAATTGATCAAGCCTATCGACTATATTCCTTAGACTGTATGCCCAATTATTTCCTTCTTTGATTACATCGACAAGAGATTCGACATGATTTGGTTGTATCCAATTATCTTCATCAAGGAACATTAAGTAATCGCCCTTTGCTAAGAACGTACATGCTCCGTAAATCTTGTGGCCATTATATCCACCAGCTCCTGTATTATAAGGAAGTGAGATTAAATCTCTAACCGGATAATCTTTTAATGTTGATAATGAATCTGATAGTTTTTCAGGTCCATCGATTACAACTAAGTGTTGAATGTTAGAATATGTTTGTTTATTGACTGAATCCATTGCTTTGCCAAGCTTTGGATGTCCTGTGGTAGGCGTAATAATTGTAACTAATGGATTCATGGCTGATATACTACAGGATGGTTAGGATCAAGTCTGCAATATATTTCGAAATATTTGCTGCTAATGTTTCTTGCCTCTTTTGTAACTTTAATCTCTACCTTTGAATCTCCAAATAATTCGAATTTTTGTACTAAATCAATATGGGGAATATCATTACTCCAAAGAATTTGAAGTTCGTGTTGATTGCCTGACTGATCAATAGGATATCCTTTATACTCAAAATGACCCATCTTTTGAATGACACAAATTTTATTATCATCGGTGGGATGATAAACAAATCGATGGTGATCATATCCCTTAGACATCTGGCCCCTATCACCCTTATCCATTTCTCTATGCATAGATGGAACTGCAATCAATCCTCTCTTTGCAATCCTTGGAAACATTTCTAAAGCTAAGAAAGGATAATATAAATCTTCTAATGTATGTGAACAAATACAAAAATCAAATTTACCGTGTTGATAAACATGATCCATTAATTGTTGCCAGCCACTTTCTCTTTCTAAATTAAGCGAAAAGTGTTTTTTACTTCCCGGATTTGGAAAATAAAAATCCGCAGTGGCATCTGCTATACTTCTTGTCCAAAAATCTGCTCCTGCTCCAATATCAATAACATTATAATCTCCTTTTCGTTTTTGTTCAGAGATATACTCGATAATTGGATGTCGTGTGTGTAGTCTAGTAAATCTAAACTCTAATTGATCTGAATCTTTACTATAATAATCATTATAAATTTGTGTACTTATCATATTATTTTCTTGTCCTCTGTACTTTATATTAAGTGCATCAACTAATTGCTTATGTCTATCATACTGATGAATCATAGCTGGGACAACAGCTGGTTGTTTATTTAAGTTAACAACCAGACCATCTCTTAAAGACATTGTACCTAGTGAATGACCAATCGTTGCTACCAATTTATCACCTGTATAATTTATATTTGTTTTCGGTAATTTTCCTAAAGCGTAAAATACATTTAAAGTGGCCTGATCAACAAATATTGGAGGTACACCAGGATCTGGAATAGGATACTTATCTCCTTCCTCAATCATTACATCACATAACTTAATGATAGCATCCCTTTTGCCAGCCATCATTCCACCACATAGAACATGTTGATCTTTCACTTGTTCTAATACTTTATTACCGTACATCTGTCTTATCCACTTACTATTCCATTGCTGACATTGATCAATAGTTATAGTTTCTGCAGATAGCTCAAGATCACAACCACTAAAGTATAAAAAAGGATTATCTTGATAAACCATGTCTCTTGTATCAGACATTATAACTTTATCTACATCTGGATATAAAGATAAAATAACTTCTCTTGGTTTAATCCATCTTTCTCTCATAATTTTTTCAACAGTAATTTTTTCTTGTATTCTTACTGTATCAATATCAAACGATTCCAAGTATTGATAAAAATCTTCATCTTCACTATCTGAAATAATACAGATATCCCCTTTGTATACACGTCTGACAGAAATAGCAAAATTATCGATGTTATCAATAGAGCCACAAAAGCCAGTAGCCATTCCAATAATTAAATTGTTTTCCATATCACTACCAAATAAAATTATGTTTGTAGTATTCTACTATCTTTGAAATCTCGTAATCAAAATTAGCCTTAGGTTCCCACCCCAACGTTTTTAATTTACTATCATCTATTGAATATCTAACATCTTGACCTTGTCTGACCATATCGGTAATGTAATCATCAATGTTCGTGTTGCCGTTAAAATGGAATAAAATCTTTTTCACTACTTCAATGTTTGATTCTTCGTAGTTACCTGAAATATTATAGATTTGATTTTTAACATTACTGTTAATCATTGAAATTACAGCATTGGCAGTATCTGAAACATGTAACCATGTTCTTCTTGGCAATCCTCTTTCATGTAAGTCTATCTTTCTTCCGATAGATAGGTACTTGATAGATTTAGGTATAAGTTTTTCAACATATTGACCAATACCATAATTATTTGTTGGTCTTGCAATAATGTAAGGTATATTATAAGTTCTTGCCCAAGCTAATATCAACATATCAGCTGCAGCTTTAGTTGCACTGTAAGGGTTGCTTGGTTTAAGCAAATCTAATTCGGAATGACTACCTTCAATGATATCACCATATACTTCATCTGTTGAAAAATGGAGTAAGGTTGGAATTTTGTATATACTTTTTTCTTGGATTAATCTCAGTAAATGATGAACACCGTTGATGTTACTTTTTAAAAATACATCGTTGCTAACAATACTATTGTCAACGTGTGTTTCTGCTGCGGTATTAATTACATAATCACAATCATAAAGACGGTCCAAATCATTGATATCTGATTTTATAAACTTAAACCCCTCACCATAAGTCTCTAAATTTTTTAATAGATTTTCGTTAGCAGCATATGTAATTTTATCTACACCTATTACATACCATCCTTCATCTAAACACTGTTTAGCGACATGAAATCCTATAAATCCAAGACATCCTGTGACATAAACTATTCTTGCCATAACTCTATTCCTTTTTCCAACCCAATCAATGGCACATTCAATTGATTTAAATTTTTACAACTTCCTGTATAGGAAAGACCTTGTTTTTCGACAACTACAGGTATATTATAACCTTTTATATTCTTGAATAACAATAGAATTTCATCTAGAAATAGCTTTTCTTCGTAAACACAATTGATATCAGTGCCATTAAATATTTTATTATTGACTATAGTGTCTACAACAGATGTAAAGTCTTGGATGCTGAAATAATCAAAGAGTCGATTGTTTAAATAAAATTCCTTACTAGAAATATATCTTTTGAAAAGTCTGCTGTCCAACTCTCTAGGACCAAAACAACCAAACAGTCTAAGTGTACAAAATTTTTCTTGATATGTAATGTCTCTTGCAATTAAATTTTTAGCTAGTCCGTAACTTGAAGATGGTGTTCTATCAAAAATTAATCTTTCATTGGCAAACGATATTTCTTTGGTCATATCAAATTCTGCGCCAGAACCAATATTAATTATTCCATCAACATATTCGCTTGCTTCTTTGAGTATATTATACCAAATTAAATTATTTGCTAAGTCTTGATGATTGGTATCGTGTGGTGTTTTATTACCGAAAGAAACACAGTTGATGATGATTTTTGGTTTGACGTTAATAACAAAAGCCAAAAAACTATTTCTATCTAATATATTGAAATCTGAACGAAGGATTGGAATGACATCATTCAGATGATTTGTAAGATATGAGCCAACAAATCCTCTTGCGCCAATGATTGCTATCTTACTCATAACCTAGAATTTTTCTAGCTTCATCAATCTCTTCATGTGATAAAAATGGATACATATCATCTAGTGCTGGTTGAATCTTCTTACCATCAACTTCCTTTAACATTTGCGTAGGTAATATTTCTTGATCAGCCTGGCAAATTACTTCAACTATCATTGGAGTTTTTTTGTTTAAAATGTATTCAATATCAATTTGTAATTTTTTATTACTATCTATCAACAAATAGTCGAGGCTATATGCTTTAGCTATATTGGATATTTCAGGGAACCACAATCCGCTTTTAGCATCTACTCCATATACTCTATTTTCGAAAAATTTCTTTTGGGTGTTTTTTATACTTAAATATCCATCATTATTCAACACAATTACTTTAATCGGTGTAGGTGCAGAATGAAGATTAGCTAATTCTTGAATATTAGAGTTGAAACTTCCATCACCTGTAATCACCACTATATTTTTATCTGGTGCAGCATGTGACACTCCAATGCCAGCTGGAACTGCACATCCCATATCTGCTTGCGATGAAGAAAATACAAACCTTTGATTTATTTTTGATTTTAAATTTTGAGGAAGTGCATAGGATGGTGAGCCAGCATCTGTTACTATAATAGTTTCAGAAGACATATGATCATTAAAGACTTCTAACAACTGATAAAGATTGATTGGACCTTCTTTAGTATAATAACTTGAATTGTATACAGGCCACTTTTCTTTAAGTTTTTTAACTCCACTGACCCATGAAAAGATTTCACTCATTTACTTGTCTCCAAGCTTCATAGTTTTTAGATGATTTGATGTATTGTTCAGTATAATTAAAAAAAGATGTCAAGTTACAATGATAAAATTTATCTATTTTGACATTATTTTTTAAATATTCATTAGAATCAATATCAATCATAATTTTTTTAGAGTAGGGAGAAAATTGTTTTTCGTCATAACCGGTATGAGTGGAATTAAGCGAACATCCTAGTATTAAAAGAAGTTCGCAATGATGCATTACAAAATTACCTACCCTACTTCCTTTAATTCCAATTGTTCCAATATTTAACTGCCGGTATGCAGGTATTAAATCTCTTGCCAAATAAGTAGAAACATAAGGTATATTAAAGTTCTGTATAAAATTAGAAAATTGATCACGTTGATTGCTCATATGAATACCATTACCAACTAACACTAGAGGTCTTTTACTCATCTTTAAGGAATCAATAATCTCTTTAAATTTATATTGATTTTCAGTGTTTAGAGGAGGAATAAACTCAAGACAATCTTCTGGCATAACTGCAGTTTGAACATCACCTGGAATATCTAACCATACAGGACCCTTTCTTCCATCCATAGCATAAAACACAGCTTCACCCAACATTCTTTTAATTTGCGAAGGATGTTCAACTACTTTATGGTACTTTGTAATATTAGATATAGTGTTAATAATGTCGTGTTCTTGGACACCATATTTACGTAATGTAACTTGTTTTGTTTTATTTAAAAAATTACTAGTATGATGCAATCTAACATTACCTGAAATTATAAGCAAAGGAACTCCATCTTGCCAGGCATTTAATACTGGTGTAATTACGTTTGTTCCTCCGCATCCAGTAGTAGGATTTAAAACTGTAAGTTGATTGGTATATTTTCCTTCTCCAAAAGCAGCGTATCCAGCACCTTGTTCGTGGTGATGGCAAATGTATTTAATTTTACCATGCTTAATAAAACCATCATTTAGACCAGATGCACCTCCTCCCATTAACCCATATACACGTTGAACGCCGTGGTCGTATAAGAATTTTGCAATATAGTCACATACTCTCATTCCTAACCTCATTTAAAATTTCTTGAATATCATCTCTAACCTGCATACTCGTATCAACGTATCTGCTATGGCCAGGTTGTACGGTCTCATACATTCCGTTTTGCGATCCTTGTGCAACGATTGGAGGTTCTAACCAATAAACATTCATATTCAACACCTTCATCCAGAATCCTAATTCAGGATCAGGATTAAAACAGATCTTATTTGCTTCCATGTGTGAATAAATTTGAAGTGCAGATTCTTTCTTCATTACTACAGAATCTGCACAACGATCTGCAGGATGTCCCTTGAGATACCAATGTGTGTCTGGGTGCGTGCCTTGAATTCTTTTTCCACCACCCTGACCGATAAATGCAACATGCCAATTAGTTGGAATCGATTGCATATATCCTAAGAATCGTTCTACAAAATTATTGCAAATAATTGCATCATCTTCAAACATAATTCCGTATGGTGCATCACCAAACGCTATTCTTCTAAACGCTTCTTTTTGTTTGAATGATAGTGAGACCATTGCTGGTTGTAGAGGGTAATGAGGAAAGAATTCGTTTGGATCCTGTCCTCTTCTTTGATACTCGAGATGATCAGCTTGAAATGATTTAGTATACATTTCATAACTAATCTCTTCTTTATCGAAGTCTGTAATCCATGTTACATTGGTTAGTTGTTCTTTGTTATGGATTGCTTCAAGAATCTTACGCCTTTCGACGTTAGGCTTATAATGAACAACATATGATGGAATATCTTTATTCAAAGAACACCTCATTAAAACGTTTCATAACTAGTTCTGGTTTAAATTCTTCTACTCGCTTGCTCCAGTCTTCTTGTTTAAGATCTTTAAACGATTGCAGCATTTCTTTTACATTAGATTGATTATACAGCAAACCAGATCCTTCCAGCATATCTAAATGATTCTTATCAATACCATCTTCCCATGCCATCACTGGTTTATTTTGTGATAGAAATTCTGCTACAGATAGACCAAAACTCTCACCCCTCTGCCTTGCATGCAACATCATATCACAGGCGTTGATGTAATTACTTTTCAATTGTCTATCGACAAAGGGCTGTAAGTAGATCATGTTCTTGTGTTGAATGAATTGTTGTGTATTAGCAAACAAGAATACAAACCTATCATCTGAATCTAATATCTCAATTACTGCTTGCTTGACAAATGGAAGATCGAATGTATGGAAACCACCAAGTCTACCAACAACAATCTTATCTTCCGGTATCTGCAGCTGTTGTCTGAGATTTTTAGTTGGTTCTGGAAGATCTACAATATGTGGAACATATGTGTGACCATTATTCATTTCATCTGCAAGCCATCTAGAGATGTATGCGTAGCGTGTACCATGAGGATCGTTGGCTTGAAACACAGCATGAATTGCAGTTCTTGTTATTGGTAAGAACTCATTGTTAAATCCATACTTTATAAAGTAAGAGATATCTGCTTTATCGCAGTGTTCTTGAAGTTCTTCATCATTATTATCATGTGAATATACTTCAAACCTTTGCCTGAACATATCCAATGCTTTTTCTTCAGATTTATCTTCTTCAATAAATCCAGAATTATAACAAATGATACTTTCATTGCCAAGTATTTCTTCATTGTAGCGAGCATAGTCATATACGGCTACTGCAGTGCCACGAAAGTTAATTGTATGAGTATGGAATAATACTTTCATAGTAAATTAACGACCTTTTTTTTCATTTCAATCTCTGGTTGAAAACATGATACCTTTCCTCTAAACCCTAACAGGTCTGTAGATGAGAACATGCCGTTTGTGTTAAATGTTCCATAACGACCTGCTTACATCTCTTTGCAAATAATTGAGCATTCTCTTTCATACGACCTTGAAAGAGGTGATATACTTTATCCCCATATGTGGTTCCTACTCCATACAAAGCAAGATTGTGTAAACGCCAGACTCCTTCAACCGGTTCTCTTTCGAAGTGTGTAGGAAAGAATGTGTGATATCTAATTCCCTTTGCTTCAGCTTGATAGCAAATCTCTTCACACACATCCGATCGTTGTGTCTCCATCAATGGAGGACGACCAAGCGCTTCATACAACTTGCGCCAGATAAAGAAGTACCCTGGCCCACAAAAGACGTGGGTCATTGGTGGAATGTGATTAGTAGCTTGTGCAATGCCACATATGCTTCTATGCGCTGCACAAATCCTAATTGTTTCTGTGAATGTATCTTGACGAAGTGGAATGCAATCAATATCTACAAATCCTACAATATCAGATGTCTCATTATCCAAGACTTCTTGCATCCATAGGCCATGGCGGATTGTCTTAGTATGATATTCAACTGGAAGGTTGAAGTGGTTGATTACATTTCTGTGAGAGTTCACGATATCGGGATCAGAGTTTTCCCAATACAAGGTATGAATAGTTGCTGTTATAGACATAGATCACCTTTACATTTCAACATAGATATTTATAATTATAGTATATAGCTTCTCAAAGATGCAACAAATAAAAAAGGACCCGAAGGTCCTAAAACTTAAACTTTTTAAGAATTATTCCTTTACAACAGAGAACGAATTTCTTCGTTCTTGTGCCTTGAATTCATTTTTGATTGATTCAATCTTCCCCTCACGGTCTCCAGATTCATTGATCATCTGCTGTGCATTTTCTTTACAATCATCAATGTCAATATAATTAGTCGCTATACAGATGGAAACTAGGGCATTCAATTCATCAATGTGAAGTGATACTCTCTTATCATTACCAAAATCTAGATCAAACCCTTCTCCATTCCACCATTCACTAAAATGGATATACCCATCATCAAGACCTGCATACTCAAACAGACCAACAATACCATCTTTACGTAAATTCTTCACTTTCTTCATCATATTTCCTTTAAGCGACTTCAGCGTATTCAATTGCAAGTTCAAGAGCTTTTTCTTTCTTAAGGCGATTCATACCAAACCACGACGAATGTAAGCGCGTATCTCTACTGCGTCCCAAGGTATGATCTGCCATATAGGTAACAGTATTAAAAGCTTGCCACCAACTGCCTTCTGCAAAAGATGCACCCGGCTGTGTATGAATTACTGCCATAGCTTCTTCGGCTTGACGACTTTGTGGAACTGTACAGATAGTTGCAATAGAGCTCTTTGCATCATCTTTAGACAGTGTAGGAAAGACACGATTAAAATATTCTGTTAACGTCTCTTTCTTATATTTACGCTTACCAAGAAACTCGGCTTGCTCTTTATAAGCCTCTAAACGATCTTTTGCAATACCCAACGTTTGCTTTACCTGATCACCATTAAATACCGAACGATGATTTACTTTTACCGAATGAGCAGTGCTATTTTTTAAAGCAATGGTCATAGTATTGTTACATACGACGCGAATATGTGTAAAGCGAATATCAATAGAACGACCGAACTCATGAGGATTTGAAAAAAGTAGATATCCTTCAACCGTATCCCCACCAAACACTTCGAAGCTGTCTTTAATTTTTGCCAGTGCCCAGACCATCTTGCCACCCTTAAGAGAGCCAGCTGTATGCATTTCCATGTCACCAGCATGTACAAATTCATTAAAGAAATTAAATGCATCGATGTTCTGAACAGGATTCCATTTATCTGAAACAACGGTAAGAACTTTTTCATCCGTAGACCTCACTAGGACAGTAGATTGTGTAAGAACCCGATTGCCTTTAGCATCCTCAAAAAACAAGGGACGCCTTTCAACGGTCCAATCAAGGTTAGCCGCAACTAACATTTGCTCAGGTGACAGGTCATTTGGAACTCTCTTACCTAAGCCATGCCAAGGGGTTTCGCCAGCATATGCCATCGACACTGTACCGTTTTCATTAATTTCAATTTCGTGTGCCATATTAAATTCCTCTAAATTAAAAATTCATTATATATCAATCAAACAAAAATATCAACCGTTACTGAAGTATTTTTTATTCATTATTTTATTTACCTCTTTGGCGATCCCTGCCTGCCTATCATAAGCTTCTTGCTCCCACGGCTGTGCCCGGTACTTTTCGTAGTTTGAATTAGTGTAAGGTAATATCTTACCATTCCACATCATACTCCTTAAACCTTTGTGGACGAGCCTGCCTTCATAGAATTGTTCAGCATGTACAAGTTCATGAGCTACGACCTCGAGAAAGTTCCTATAATCGAGCCTAGGAGTAATTGTTACCGCGTTATTTCTAACACTGTAATTCCCCCACCACTTGCGGATAGTTGCCATGCGAAAAATAATGTCATCGGGCAAATTCAAGAGTTCTCTGAAAGCAGGGGTAGTAATACGAATCATGGTTGCCAGATTCCTAATCTTTTCTTTTCCTATCAAATTACTCTTGTTGTATGTAGCAGCTGAGACATAGATATTATCAAAAAGCTTTTTATCACTACGATAAATCATAATTAAGCACCCTGTGTCAAAACATACTTAGCAAGCGATTTCCAATCATCGCCTGTAGCAGCAATCTTAATTGTAGAGATTAAAGAACGTAGAGTCAAGTTTACAGCCTTACCAAACATTTCCTCTTTAAGGAACTTTAGAGCTTCTTCTTTAACCGCAGTGTCATACTCTTTAAGGAACGAAGGCTCCTTAACAATGACATCCATGCGCTCAAGCTTCTGCTCCTCTGTCATCGACAAGTCTACACAAAGACAACGCGAACGAATGGCTTGGTCGATACGCTCAAGATCCATGTTCGTAATAAAAACAACTTGGCCTGTAAACTTAAATGAGCGAGGCAAATCCTCATCACGCATATCCGCATTCCAGCTGATGTATCGATCAGAGTAAGAATCTAAGGCGCCTTTAAGGATGTTAAGAGCAATTGGATCCTTAAGCACAGAATCACAATCGTCAAAGACAACTACCATGTTGTTGCATTCAAATAGAGTACGATACAAGCCTTTAGCAGTACTGTAGCCTTTTACAACTCGATAGCATTTTGAAAGAAAAAGGCGAGCCCCTTCTTCGAATTCATCCAAGTCAGTTATATTGACAAGGCCAGCATTGTTTAGGGTAGACAATACAGAGTGTGTTTTTCCAAGACCACCTTGACCAGCAATTACAGCTGAAGGCAGCACTTTAGAGGCAACCATACCAACCATCTTATTAAGAAACTCAAAGCGCTTATTAATACCGAATTCATCAGAGCACTTTGGTGTGGGAACAAAAGCAGTAACAGCCTCGGTGTAAGAAGCCATCTTACGCTTAACGTAATATTGATTGGTAGATTTTACTACGACCTTGCCGTTAAAAGAACCAACATACTTACGGCTTACTTTATCAAATTCAATGTGTGTCATGTGTGTTTCCTCAATTGATAAGTCAATTATAGAGGAAAACACATATTACGTCAAGTAATCCCTACCAAATTAGTAGGGATTAATAAATTGTTAAAAATCAATAGGTTAGAGATCTATGTCTGGGAGATAAATAGGATCTTTTCAAATTAAGTCTCGATTTTCAGCAATCTTTGCCTCGTTGTAGATGTCTATTAGAATTTTATCTGAATACTTCTTCACGAGCTTTTGCTTAACATGATTTTTCTTTTTGACAGCCAAGTTCCATTTTAGTTGAGAAACATGACTTTTGAAAGTCTTACCAATCATGTGATCATACTCATGTTGGAATACTCTTGCTGATAACCCTTCAAATCTATTTGTGAATTCCTTGCCTTTTGAATCTTTGTAGGTAGCAACAATGGAGCCTGGCCTTTTGATGTTTAATGACATACCAGGAAAAGACAGACAACCTTCATCCATATTTTCCAGTTGATCGCTGTACTCTACTATTACTGGATTGAATATACCGAACATGATTTCATCTAAACCCATTACAAATACTCTTGTATTAATACCAACTTGATTTGCTGCTAACCCAATTCCACCTATTTCCTTACATCTATCACAGAGAAGATTAAAAAGACGATCTGCCATACCAACACCTTCTTTAGCAAAATCAAATTCCTCGGGCGGATTATGTAGGATAGGATCATCGCTTGGAACTAACTTAAGTTTATCTTTACGTAAAACAATCATACAACCATCCTCGAGAAATTCTGAACCTTTTCGAATTTAATTAATGATGTAAACTTATCGAATAACTGATCGCCCTTATGGCTGATTACAAATACATTCGTATCATCACCAATTGTATGCAGCAAGTTCATTACAAATTCTGTACCGTTTGCATCGAGGCTACTATCAAATACTTCATCAAGCAGCAATAAGTTTGTGCTTGCGCTATTTTTCATTTTAGCAATTGTTCTCCAAGTAAAAATTAGTGCAAGATCAATGCGTTGCTTTTCACCCTCACTAAATGATGCATAACTAAAGTCATCTCTATGTCTTGATTTAATCTTTTCGTTAAATGCTTCATCTAACTCAAATGAGACAAAGAAATCCATAGCTGACAAATATTTATTAACCAGTTTATTAATTGCTGGTAAGTACTGCTTTATAATTTTTGTCTTGATCCCAGTATCTTTAAGCAATGTGGCAGCGGCTTCAAGATAAAACGAGTTCTGTTTTTGTTTACTCTTATCGTCTGACAGCTGTACAACTTCTTTTGCAATACTTTTGAGTTCCGCTTTGGCAGTCTCAATGCTTGCTGCATCGCCAGAAACTCTTTCACTTTCTTCTTTGAGTTTTTTGATATAGTTTTGGTCGCTGATGATGTTGGCGTTGGTTGCAACCATTTTTGATTGAATATTAGCCATTTCCGATTTGATATCAGTGATTGCATCAATTCTCGCCTCAGCTTCATTGATTTTATCGTTGAGCGATGTAATTGCATCGTTGATTTCTTCGATCTTGTGTTCATGTTTATTAATTGCATGATCCTTAATGTCTCTATTGATTGCTTGAGCGCATGTTGGACAATTGTCGTGTTCTTGATAGAAGGTGATTTGCTCTTTAGCAGTCTTGATCCTATTATTAAGTGACTTAAGTAATCCCGCCATCTCCGTTCGTTTTGCACTGACTTGCTCTTCGTCCGAGATAGAATCTTTGAGCTCTTGAAATTCTTTTCCCAAACGATCAGCATCTTTTGAGAGTTCTTGAATTCTTGCTTCTGCTTCCATGATAAGTTGCTGAACATCATCACTCCTCTTCTTTTGCTCCTCTTCCAATTGCTTGATGTAGTTTTGTTGCAATTGGACTTTTTGTTTACCCACTTCTATCTTACTATCGATATCTCTGATGATATCCTTGATTGTATTAAGTCTAGATTTTAGAATAACATTCATTACAGAGAATATTTGAATGTCAAGGATATCTTCAATTACTTCTCTTCTATGCGCAGCAGGTAATTGCATAAAAGGTGTAAATGATGCACTACCTAGTATAACAATCTGTGTGAATGACTTATAGTTAAGTTTGAGGATATGCTCTTCAAGATATTTTTGGTAATCCCTTGCTGCAGCATCCTGATTAAGTAATTCACCGTTACAATGAATCTCGAATATAGCTGGCTTAACGCCCCTTACAATTTTATACTCTTTTCTACCAATATCAAACTCGATCTCAACAACAAGATGTTTTTCGTTGATGCTATTAACTAACTGTGGTTTGTTAATGTTGCGGAATGCCTTACCGAACAATGAAAAGCAAATAGCATCAAGAATAGTACTCTTGCCAGCACCATTCTCACCAACAATTAATGTAGTGGGGGATAGGTCGAGTTTTACTTCAGTAGATTGTGCACCAGTAGATAAGAAGTTTTTCCATCTGACATATTTAAATTTTATCATGTTCCCTCAAAGTCCTGCGCCTCCACATATAACTCTCGCATGATGTTCTTGAGACGGTCTTTATCAGCATCCGTATCAAGACTATCAACATACTTAGATAGCAAGGACATTGTATCCTCAACATTAACATCTGAGTCATCTAAGGCATCGTTTTCAAATTCAGATAAGTCTTCAATAATCTTTAATTCTACTGGATTTCTCTTGTAAAGTCTATCAACAAATTCATCAAACTTCTTAAAATCTTTCTTCTCGATAACAATCAGTTTAACGTGCTTGTTTTCTGCAAAGCTAGTGTCTATCCCTCTAGGATCAAATTGACTATCGTTATAGTAATGTTTAACAAACATCGTAAATGGATTAGCAACAAACTCTAACTCTTTAGTATTGGAATCCCAAATATGAAATCCTCTTGGGTCTTCAAAATCAGACCACGTTAACTCATAAGGGTTACCAAGATACGTGATGTTTCCTTGGGTTGATCTGTGGTGAAAATGGCCACTAAAGACACTATCAAACCTACTAAAAATATTACTTTCCATACCATGATCGTTCACATGCCCTTTATACATTTGAAAACCAGCAATCTCGAAATGACCAAATACGTGCTTAGATGAAGCTATCTTTAGTGCATTTAGACTTTCTTCATAGTTCTCACTACAGATCCATGGCATCAGTAATATCGATGTTCCGCCTATAGAATACTCCATAGGAGCAGTATAACACACGACATTAGAATAATCGCGAAGTAGTAAGCCAGGACTATTAACTTTGTTAGTATTTTTAAAAAAAGTGTCATGATTGCCTGCGATCATTACTAGTTTAATGTTTCTTTTCTTTGCCTGGTCAAAGAAATATTCTCGGCATGTAGTAAGTGTGTTAAAGTTTATATACTTTCTTCTATCAAAACAATCGCCAAGATGGAATATAGTTTCTATTCCTTCTTCATCAATCTTAGGCCAGAAGCATTCTTCGTAAAACTTTCTAAAAAAGTTATCGAATGGAATAGAATCTGACCTAGCACCAAAGTGTGTATCAGTAATTAATGCCGCTTTCATATTACCAGTGCCTAATCACGTTAGCTATAATAAAGAAACAGGTCACCACGTGAATGATGACCCAAAATGTTTTTAATGCAAGAGCAGTGTGAGCTTCCTTAATAGTAAGAACAGGTACCTTTGGTCTATCAGTATCTGTTTCTCCCATCAAGTGGCCAGTTGCTCTTGACCAGATTCCCCATATATTCATGTATACTTTTTATCGTGTTGTTTACCTACGCCATAATCACCATCATACGATGAAAGGCTCTCGGCATTAAAACTTATGTATTGTCCAATACGTGTACCTTGCTTTATATAAGCATTACCTACGGTCACGTGGAGGACAGCAGCCATAACCCCGTGATAACCAGTATCGTATAGGCCAGAGGTGAGGAAACAGCCGTTACGATTAAGAGTAGAGCGAGTAATAACCCATCCAGCTTCTCCTTCACCGACGTGGATAATGTTTTCCATGACGACTTCGTAGTGTCCTGGTGTAAGCTCATAATAACCATCCTTACTTACATTTAATTCTTCTGATTCGCGGTGCTTCTTGCTATCATTACTAATCCAGAAATGATTGTGTAATATCTTATAAATCTTACCTACTCTTAAGTCGACGGCATTAGGTTGACTATCACCATCTTGTACATTAGTTAATGTTGATCTGCTATCTGCTCCTAAAATATGTTTCATATGTTATCCATTATAAAAGTGATTTTTGTTTTGTTTCTTCTAATAACCCATCAGCATACATCGTTAGTATGATATAATGGACAGCTTTCATCAAATCCTTCTTATTCTTTCCTTCCTTCTTACCATAACGCATCAAATACTTTAGAGCAGTATCGATAGCAGTAGTAGATAAGGATCCACGTGCATGCCAAATATCAATTACTTGCAATTTACCGTCATTAACATAATGCTCACCGTAAGTGCTATTAATGTACTGTGTAAATTCATTCAAGAATACATCTTCTTTATAATTATAGTCTATTGCCACCATTCTCTCCTATCAACCGATTAATGTATTGGCAATTATATATTGCTTTATTAATTTTAGACAATTCAGCATCATTGATATTAAAGTTTACTTCTTTTTCGAACTTACCGTAACGTAATCCAGTAGGAGAGTTATCAAACTTAATTCCATTCAATCCAGCCCAAATAGCTGCGCTTGAATCCCACGAAAAGATATGCTTATGCCACGGTGACAACAAATCAATCTCCTTAGGACCATCAACCATTCCAAGACAATGAAATTTTTTCTCAGTAAACACGTTGATCAGACCTGCACTTTCCATTTCAGTAAAGACACGCCAGCGAGATAAGAACCTTTGCATCTTGTACGCATCGTCCCTATTTCCTTCGTGATGACTGGTTTCATTAACACCACAAGCAATAGGACACGAAAGAATAGATAAACCTATCAAATCAATGGCTTCCTCGTTCAAAGCCCAAGATATCGATTCGATCAGCCCGTTCATATCACCCAACTCACTCTGTGGACAATAGAACGTGCCGAATCCAGCTTCCTTCAAAGTAGGAATCATTTCTATAGCTTTATCTTTTGTTTTCGTCCAATGCTCTTTTGGATAGTCTGTCATCACTATATAATCTGCTTTGACTTTGTTACCCAGATCAACCAACATCTCGGAAGGATACATCGGCATACCTAACTTAAACATCTCAAACGCTGAGTTGTCCATGATCTTGGGTTTATTATCGTCTAAGTTCAGGTAGAAATTTCTATAATTTTCATCAGTCTCTACCAGATGAGCAAGTATCAAATGCACACCATTTAGATGTGCAAATTTTTTCAAATATGGTGTAGGGGAAATATGACAAAACTTAATCATAACGAACTGATTCCTTTGGGAAGTAAATACGACATCCGTTTTCACCATCCTCTGCAACTTCAATTACGTAATCACGATCAGGCCATGTCTCAATGCATTTTTTATAAAGATCATTTGCCATCATTTCACATGATTTGTAGTCGAGCATCAACGTTCCATCAGAATACCACCTCTCTAGGATTCGCTTCAGTTGAATAAATTCAACATCTCTATCTGAATGAAACACTTCCATCTCCACTCTCATGTGGAAAACATGACGATGTGGTGTACTAAGAAATGATACATCTAACCAATCCCCTGTGGCTAGCTTAGGATCTGTAGCTGCTGCTGGATATTTGTGAATGCCTTCTTTCCGAAATGTCACCCAAATAAAACTCTTATTTTCCATTGTATTTCCTTACAATATGTGATACTTTATTCTTTACTTGTTTAAACTTTGCAATCATCCCATCTTCTTCACTTTCTTCAATAACAAAAAACTCAGTTATCCCTGATAGTTGATCAAACACATTATCCTCTGTTTTAAAATGTTCTTCAAGTCTAAAGTTCTTTGGATATAATCCTTGTAATGCTGCTTCTATTAGTTCTGAGCACATCCTAGCTACTCTCGCATCTTGATGCTCGATGTAAATGTCATCAACTATAGAGACGTTGTCAAATACATTATACTGCTCTTCTTCAAACCTTTTTATTGACTTAAACCATTTGGTATGGCCAATCTTATACGCTGTCTGACCATTCTTTTCAAACTTTGCAAGATAAACTTTCATTTTGATAACTGAAGTTTGACATTATTGAAGAACTCAGCCTTCACCGAATCGTTATGGAATAAGCCATGGACTACCGAAGTTTGAGTTAGACTTGAATGAGCTTCAACTCCTCGATTCTCCATACACCCATGAGTCGCTTGAATATATACTGCTACGTTCTCTGTATCTGTTGCATGCATGATTTCTTTGGCAATCTGATTGACTAAGTCCTCCTGTAGTTGACCACGACGTGCACACCATTGTATGATACGAACATACTTCGATAATCCAATAACACGACCAGTTGGAATGATACCAATTATTACCACACCACTAACTGGTTGGTGATGATGTGAACACATTGAAGTTATCTCTGCTCTTACACATAGCATACCTTCAAATCTATCTGAACCTTCATTAGGAAATGATGTTACATCTGGTCTATTTGTATACCGACCATCCATCAATTCATATATGTACATCTTTGCAAGACGCTTTGCTGTATCCTTACTATTTGGATCATTTACACGGTCAATTACCAATGTATCAAGTACACCTGCAAACTTTCCTGTAAGCTCTTCAACAAGTAATTCTAATTCACCATCTTTGATAAACTCTGCAATGTTATCATTAGCATTAAAACGCTTGTTAGCTTTAAGTAAGCGTCCTTTAATCTTTTCACTAATTGCTTTTGATTCTTGAAACACAGCACCCTCATACCCAGGATGATATGGAGCCTCTTCAACTAAAGTACTCCAGCTTTTTGAACTAATTGTATCGGCTCCTTTATTATACCAATCTGCATCTTTATAATTTTTCCATATTCCGTTATTAGTATGCCAAAAATTATAATGATCATCTTCTCTCAAATTAATTCCATCTTCACTGGGAGATAGAATAATAAAATCTGAAATGTCATTATGTTCACCTAAATCTAGGCGTAATTGGCCGTCACTCTCACCTGTGACGTTGAGAATAGTAATTGTATCTGCGCCCACACTGCTCTCTGGCTCAGTAATGTATACTTTGTTTTTTCCTGTCATAGTTATATTCACTTTCCTAATGTTTATACATGATCCGCAACCCACATTGCACTGTTGCTAGGTGTCTCCACCACTTTGACCATACGAAGTTTTACACGACCATCTCCGTAACCATTCTCTTCCATCCAAATCTCTTGGATATAATCAGCAAGCCATTTAGATAGACCTTCACATCCTGTACGCTCAACTACCACCATCTTACAGAGTTTCCTTTCGTGCAGCATCTTAAATGTTTCAAATTCTGGGTCGTCTTCAGCCACGAGTAAAGTATGGTCAAACCAGTCATCTAATTTTTCCTTCAAAGATTTATAACCACCAAAGTCAACACACCAATTCCTACGATCGAGTTTATCTTCATCACATTCAAATTCAAAATGGAATGCAAGAGCATATCCATGAATAAGATTACAATGCGTGTCAGCTCTCCACTGCCTATAAGCCACAGCATATCCACGCTCGTGACCATATGTTTTTGTTGAAATAAATTTACCCATTGTTACTCCATTAAATTAGCTTTGATCTCTTTAAGTATGGTTGTTTTAATTTTAGATTGTGTAAATTTGTCATACACTTTTTTAAGGTAAGTGTTTAAATTTTTATCATTAAACAACCTACTATTCATATTTGTATCGAGAATGTGTGTAAGAACATGTGATATGTAAAACTTCTTAAATTCTATCTTTTCGTTATTAAAAAAATCAAATTTAAAAGATAGAAGTGGATCACCTTTTTTAAATTCAATTGAATTATATTGATTCTTTAACATAAAGGCAACACTAGTATTTCTAAACCAACGACTTATATCAACACTACCTGGAATAAAATTTACTCTCGATGAAAATTCCGAATGAGTAAAATAGGGTGCTGTGGAAAACATATTGCAAGGTTGCTCGGTAAAGAAAATATATCCGATATTAAACTGAACAAACCCTAGATCAATGTCCTCAACAGTTATCATCTTATCAAATACATTTTGATTGTATTTCTTACTTGATACTGTTTTTGTTTCACTATCAAAAACTAATTCATAATCAAAAGGTGCAAGTATGTTATAAGTTTTTTGTGCTTCAAGATAATATGCAGGACAGAGATTAAAATTAGATCTTTTCTGATGGAAATTCATCTCCTTAGATAGATCTTTAATATTTTGAAGTGGCTCAAAATCAATAATACTTAAATCCTTATCTACTACTGACCAGTAAATTGTATTCACTTAGGTTCCCCATTCATTCTTGAATAAAGGCACCTGCAATCGATCTGAATATCTCCAACCTTTCTTCATTGCAAGTAATGCTACATTTTTGTTATTCATTGCATAAACTGACTCTACACCACCACATGGCATAATATAAACAGGTCCTTTGAATCCATGCTTTCTATATTCGTTGACGGCTTGTTCTGCTTCTTCGACATCCTGTTCTGTTGCAACAACCATCTTCAAATACGTGTAGCCTAGGCTTTGATACTCAACAACAATATCAGGCTTAATAGCATCTTCCCATTTCTCACCAGAGATTGATAACTTAGGTGATACAGAAAATGTTAAAGAACTATACTTGCGCCTCTTTAACCATTCAAAGTCTATGAATTGTTTTAACTCTTTAGTTAGTCTTTGTGTTCCATTTGTCTCGAACGTGATTTCTTCAAGGCCGACCATGTCTTTGTGTGATAAAAGTGCCGGGTACGCTTTTTGCCATCCAAGGAGTGGTTCTCCTCCCGTAATAACAAGATGTTCACTTGTCCACTTGCCATGAGGTAGCATCCGTAAAATGGCATCAACAATACCATCAATAGTAAGCAGAGGGCTAAGATGCTTAAACCTAACATCCCAGCTAGCGTAACTATCACACCCTGTAGTAACAAGAGGAAGAGATTTATAATCAGTGTATTGATCCGAATTGATCGCAATGATGTTTCGTTCGTCACTCTTTTCTCCCTTTGGCATACCAAAGCCATCACACGTAAAGTTACAACCAAAGGTCCTAAGGAATACACTAGGTACACCCATGTATCTTCCTTCTCCTTGAATGGAATAGAATAATTCTGAGATTTTAATTTTTGACATAGGTTTTCTCAATTGGATTATATGTAAATGATTCTACAAATGGGAATTTTTGATCAATATAGGTTTTTCTATATTTCCTATCACCATATGTTGTAATTGTAATAATATCAATCTCTCTACCATCTTTCTTGCGAGCAAGATACCTTATTTTGTCTGTAGAGGCATCAGTGCCTGGGTGATATAAGGATTTGAGATTGTTTTTCTTATCAAAATAAAATATTTCAATCATAATTTCTCCTTTAATGGAGATTATACATCATCTATCGTCAAATTCCAACGTGTTATTATCTTCTAATTTAGGTTTTACTATACTAACGGGAAATGGTATAATTTTTTTATCCATCTCCATATTATCAACCTGTCTCTTTAGGTAGTCGATAAATTGATTAGTAAATTCACCAGAGTTCTGATCCTGTGTAATAATACTATCAATATCCATACTTTCGATAATTTTATACTTGGTCTGTTGTTGTTTCTTTTCTTTTTGGATACGTCTTACAAATGCAAAGAATACAATCTGTGTATAGTATGCAAAAGGATTAGAAGATTTTTCTGGATCAAATTTATCAGCAGCAACAAGACAGTTTTCTATACCATCACTTATCATATCATCTTTAAAAGTATAGTTAATAAAATTAGACTTATATGATAAATGTGTTGCAATCTTTAAAAAACATTCACCAATGTAGTTAGTTATCATAGGTTTTTCTAAACCTTTTTCACTAGCTTCATCGCATTGTTTTTTATAATCTATAAGTGCTGCTAAAAATTTTTTATTATCTACGTAATGCGCAGGAGCCTTAATGGACAATTCTTCTTCCGCTTCCAATAGTAATTTCTTGTTCTTCTTCATAACCTTCATTTCCTTCGGTTAAAAATTCTTGTATTTCTTGAGATGTTTGCTCAGAAATGTTTCCTTTATCTCCACTTTCTGCAGTTTCAATATAACTTTCATATTGTTGTTTAAAATCTTCAACAACATTTGTAGCCATTATAATACAATTTGTTGAAATTACAAACACCTTTTCCTGTGAAAATGGGACCCATGGTTGCATAATAAAGGTTTCTACTATTTTAGTGCCTCGAGGAAATCTAAAAGGGGTTACTAATACTGGTTCTAGAACATGGATCACTTTCTTTTTACATAAATTTTCACAATCATCATTAGTCATACAAAGAATATTTTCTCCATTTGATAATTTTATATACTTGTAATTTAAACGTTTATTATCCATATAGAGGTACCTTTGCTAGTTTGTAATCGAGATGTTCATCATTATAAATTTTAATGCGTTCAATCATGTGAAGAAGGGTATAATTCTTTCTGCTTTTCCAGGATAAATTATCTCCGATATCATACAACTTACAAGTATCTTTGGATTCACCTAAACGTAAACCCCTTCCAATTGATTGGAGATTTCTTATTCTGGATTTAGAAGGAGATGCAAATATAATGTTATGAAGGTTTCTAATATTTATCCCCGTAGAAAAAGTGCCGTAGGATGCAACAATAATAGCATCACTTTCTTTTTCTACAATATGTCTTATTTCTTCTCTTTGTGCCGTTTCGGTACCACCAAAGACAAAGAATACCCGCCTATCTTTTGTCTTTGATTCAATCATATCAAATAACATCTTTCCGTGCTTTTCTACATATTGAAATAAGACAAGCGTATTGCCTTTTTGATAGATTGCAAGATTTCTAATAAATTTGTTTCTTGCGTCATTGGTTACTAGGAAGTCCATTTCTTCTTGATACTTAAGAGTCTTAACCGACTTTCTTATTTCATCTGGATATTCTAATAAAATTGAATATATTTTAAGATTGGCTAATTGGTTACTATCTATTAATTGTTTAGTTGTGATTACTTTATATAACGGACCAAACAAACCTTCAAGGATAAGTTTGTGTGTTTTAGTACCATCAAGGGTACCGGTAGTTCCTATTCTGTAGGGGGTATTAGTACACTTATTAAAAATAGTGGTTAATGACTTGGATTTAAATAAATGTGCCTCATCGCCAAACATTGTTTGAAACTCAGCAAAGAATTGTTTTGGTAATTTATAGATTGATTGCCACGTACTAATAACTACATCATAGTCGTTAGACTTTTCAGAACCACCATAGATCTTATGACAATGCTCTACAGTTTTCCATCCATTCAAGCACGAGTAATCTTGGAAGTCAGAATACATTTGCTCAACAAGGCTTGTAGTTGGCACAATGATAAGCTGCCTTCTTCCAAACGTTTCATGCCATCTGATGAGGCAGTAAATAATAAGAGATTTTCCCGAACCAGTTGGCGATAATAACAGGCGTCTTCCTTCGATAATTGCTTGATAGATTGCATCTAATTGATATTCCCTGATTAATAACGGTTCACCTTTTGAACCTAAGTTTAAATTATTACAAAAATCAACTACTTCTTCATAGGTAACAGCATGTCCTGATTTATTATAGTTAGACTCATCAATCGTGTATGCATTCTCTTCAGCAAACTTTCTAAGATAACCTAGTAAGCCAACATATAACTCTTTCGTCATTAGTGAGTAGAGTCTAACCTTACCATCCCACATCTTGCTTCTATAAAGTGGTGTAAACTTAGCACCAGGAACATCAAACGAAAAGTATTCATTCATTTCTTGTGCTATAGAAGGATCTGCATCCACCTTTACATGTACATGATTTTTAAAGCTTACAGTAATATTACTCATCACATTAATCCGTTAGTAAACTTAGTCCACTCAATGCTATTTTTGATATCCCATGTTCTTGAGTTTAGCGAACGTAGGATTTGTTCTAGATGTTGAACTACTATCTTAAAGTATTCAACCTTGTCTTGAAGGTCAATAAGATCTTTATCATTAGATAAGAATTCATCCATCTCATTTTTTAAAGGTTTATTGCCTTGCCATTGAATCCATCCTAGTTCATCTAACTCATCTCGTGTCATTTCGCCACGATAGTATCTGTACTTAGAACGGCGGGTATTGAGGTATTGTGATTCTGCTTTACGAAGATTGAGGCGGGAAGATGAAAGTAAGTTTAGGTACTTTGCATGGAGAAGGGGAACCTTCGCAGCTTCCCCTCCTAAGTTTGTTTCATTAACTTTACAATCAACTGCCCAAGCCTCTTGAAGCTCAGATAGTTTCATTTTTCACTATGGTTGCATTTGAATAATGGCAGCGGGGTTACCAACGAAACAGAAGCTACCAAAATGGTTTAGCGAAATAGATGGATCTAACCAAATGTCTCCACCCATATCCTGCCAACGTCGACAGAATGTATAATCCTCTGACAAATAACGACGATCGACAGGATCAATCATGGTGTCAAACAAGGCAAAAAACTTGCCCTTCAATTCATCACCGATGTTTAAGTCGTTATTATACGCCAATTCCGGATAAGCTTCAATCATCTTAAGAATGGCTTCACGCTTGATCATCATAAAGCCAGTTCCTGCATCATGTAACTTTACTGCACCATTCTCAATTGCAATAGTCTTTGCCTCACGATTGACAAACTTAAAGTTCACTGCATAATCAGAACCAAATGCTGCAACTTCACCGTCTGACATTGCTTTATCTGGACCTGCTGCGGATGTTGCTTGTTTGATGCGTTGCCAGTTGACGCCTTTCTTTGGATAGGCACCAACAACGACATCTTTGTCGTGAGCGTAAAGTTTTAGAATATCCTCAACTTTAAACTCAATATCTGCATCGATGAACAACAAGCGATCGTAGTTGCTTTGTAAGAAATATGCAACAAGCACATTACGTGCACGGGTAACAAGGGATTCATTTGCAATCGTACCAAACGCCAATGGAATCTGGTGTTGATTGAAGAATGTCATCATCTTGATTGTTGAGCGGAAGTAAGGCTCTGTTAATGCACCACCATAACATGGTGTAGCAATGAAGAACTTTGTTTGTCTCAACTTATCAATGTTGATCTGGATTTGACCAGGTTGTGGAGGAGGTGCCTCTTGAGGAGGTGCAATTTGTAAGGGAGGTGCAATTTGTAAGTCTTGTTCAGGTGCCGAAATTGTCAAACCAGGTTTTTTTTCTTTAGCCATAATAACTCCAAGTTATAATTAGGTCTCAACGTCAAAATATTTAAATTTGAAAGAAGCAATTCCTACAAAATATTCTATGGTTGAAGGGGTGATATTAAAATCCAATGCTTGCAATGATATTGGAAATAAATCTCTAAACACTATTTTGGTAGATGCTACATTAACTGAATTAAGAATATGTAATGTTGCATCCGAATAAGCAATAGTGTCATTGCTTGTAAACTTATTCTGTACAAACGGAAAACGGTTCATTCTTTTCTGAATATAATCTGGAAATTGATTATAACTCTTTGGAAAGCCAATGGCAACAAGCCAAGCGTATAATTCCAAATAATTAGCCATATCCTCATTGATCAAGAATGTAATAGTAAAGTCGCCAAAATTAACCTTATCACCAATTACTGGAACATCAACAAAAGGTGTAGGCTGTGTTGCAAATCCTACATCGATCAATGGTATGTTGGCAGATTGACAAGTATAAGAAACATGAGGCAAATCCTGGATAGTAAATCTAAATCCATTAGGTCGCAAATAATCGTACGTTGTCGGACGACTATTTTCATATGCATTCTGTAATAAATCAACGTTTGCGGTAAAAGCCATACTTGTCTCCTTATCACATATTTATACAATAAAAAAGGGGGTTTTCAACCCCCTTTAAATCCCTTTCGGGTACCGATCTTAGTGTCGGCTTAATGCTAATATTACATTAAATTAGCAACTAACGTACGACGATAGTACTGGTTACGGTTAGCCGTAAATGTATCTGCATCGTTAGCATTTGTCAATGTATCGGTAGTAACGTATGGGTTAGCAATCATACCATAACGTGTCTTGAAACCGATCTTTGGTTGAAAGCTGTTTGGATCAACGGCGCGAACCATTTGGAGGGGAATATATGGGCAGTAAAAAATACCTGCATCATATGGGCTAGAACCCTTATAACCTACAAGATAGAACTGGCTTGCGTTGCCAAGGTTTGCAGAATATGGATCGATATAAACACGGAAACGACCATTCAACACACCAGCAAATGTATTACCTGTGTCATCAACATTCAAATTGGTTGACAATGCTGGTGCATAGTCAAGAACACCAGACATTGCTAAAGCACTTGCAACGTCTGCTGAGCAAACGAGGAAGTTACCTTTTCCACGACGTGTGTCTTGTGCAATGTGGTTAGCATCACGCTCGATGTTAAACAATAGACCCTTGAAACGCTCAACTGACCAACGGCCGTTTGAATCGATGTCTAAGTCGAATGTACCTGCAGTAGCTGTAGCTGGTGAACCTTGCTTTGCAACTTTGTAAATTGTACGGACAACTTCACGGTTAATTTCAAACATGAATTCTTGTGAAAGGATGTTTGAAAGCTCTGCTTCTGCATCAAGGCCGTGAATTGCTTTCAAGTCTTGTGCAAGTTCAACCGTGTACTCTGCCTTCAATGCACGGCTACGAGCTGTAACAGTTGTCTTGTCGATGCTGAAAGACATTTGGCCAAATGCATTGGTAGATGCATCACCAAGAGCTTCAGCAAATGCTGTAGCAGCAGCGTTAGCAGTTGTATATGTGCCGCTAACTGGGTTTGAACCAACGTGAGTTGGGTTAACTGTACCCTGAACACCAGAAGCATTGTAAGATGCTGCTGAGAAGTTTGTATTTGCTTCATTATAAAGTGCTTCAGCGCGCGTGTAGGTATTTCCACGCTCTGAACCATACATAGAACGCATTGCAAAAATAAGACCAGTAGGACCGGTCATAGGCTGCACGCCACAAATATCATATGCCATTAAGTTTGGCATAGCACGGCGAACAAGACCGATCATGATTGGATCATACTTGTCAATACCAGTTGTTGCGTTAATATTGTTCGCAGGAGCTGCCTCGAAAAGTGCTGAACGCTCTTCGCGAAGTGCTTTTTCCTGGTTCTAGAAGAACAGTAGTAACTGCCTTTCTATAGTTGTCTTTGATTTGTGGAAGATCGGGATGCTCGACAACTGCTTCCCACTTCTTTGATAGATGTTCATTTAAAAACATGGTTGGTTTCTCCTTGCCTTAATTAGGCTCTTTTAATAGATCTTGAAAGTGCTCTAGCGTATTCTGAAATTAATGTATTATCCTCAACAATTGGCTTACTGTCTTCTACACTTTCAATAAGGGTATTAGAAACTGGAGCTAGAACTTCAGTCAAAGTTTGTCTGTTGGATGGGAAATAATTCTCTCTAACTACATTAAGTTTTTCGCGATAGAGGTCCTCGTTTTCAAAGTCAATACCTTCTACCAAGCGCTTAAACTTCTCAACCTCGGTATCGGCAAGACCTTTAGATTCTTCTTGAACAATTCTGTCTGCTCTGAGTTCTTCAACTTCTTTGGCAAGCTTGATAGCAGATGTCATGCTTTCATCAAGTTTGCTTTGCAATTCATCAGCTTTATTTTGAAGTTCAGCCATTACGTCATATTTTTCATCTGGTACTTCAACGTAATGTTCTTTAAATAAAGTCTTCATGCCGTGAATGAAATCTTCTGCAATTTCAGTACGAAGTCCTTGTTCAACAGCAAGCTGGTTCTCAGTCATCCAATTTTCTACAACATAATTCAAATAAGAATCAATTTTATCAACCAAACCTGATTTAAATTCTTCTAATTCGGTTTGGTTTTCTTCTTGAAGCTTAACTGCAATTTTTTCCATTTCATCATTTACACGTGCAATTACTGCTGCTTCAAAAATAGATGTTGCTTTTTGTTTAAACTCCTCAGAAATATCGGAACCAAAAATAGAACCAATATCCATGTTATTTTGTTCTTCCTCAGATACAACTTCCTCTTCATTGTAGGTTTTGTCTTCTTCTTGTTGAACATTACCTTTATTGCTACCTTGATTAACAGCATTTTTTGGTTGCATAGCTGTATCTGTAAAATTAGGAGTTGCACCTGGTGTAGATTTCATCTTTATATCATTTTTAGATACTGACGCGGAAGCCTTTGCGCCTTGGTTTTCTTCGTCCTCATCACGCACAACAACAGGCGCGTCTTTAGAACTACCTTGTTTTGGTTGTGAAACATCTCCTGAAATTGCTGCCTTCCTTGAAGTATCCTTTTTGGCTTGCGAAGCAGCAGCCATTCCGACCTTACCAGAGCCACCGGCAGAAAGTTCAGTAGCTGACTCTTCATTAATATCTTGGGGGGTCACCTTCCCAATCAATTCTCTGATTTTAGATTCTACTGACATTTACGTCTCCTAAATTAGGTTATAAGTATATTTATAATTATTTGATTTTTGATAAAAATTTCTCAAATAATTTCAATTTCTCTTCATCAAGTCTAGCCGTTGGAACTTTTTTGAAATGTTCTTTTGCCTGGTCTACTTGAACTTGTGTCCATACACCATTGTTACAAATCCATTCAGCATTTTCTAAAATACCTTCAACAAAAGCATCAGGTGCTGATGGATCAGCAACAATATCGACTGTGGCTAAATGAAAATCAGGTTGTACTATCTTTATTCCGTCTTTTCCTTCCCCCAATGAACCAACACCTCGCGATGAAACGCCAAGGCGAACTCCTTCTTCAATAAAATTTTTGGCAATTTTACCCATAGGGGTATCTAAAATTTTTGCTTCACCCATAACATTATTTCCATCCCAATCCAACTTAGTAATTAAATGTGAAACTTGATTGAGATTTAATGTTGGGTTAGGAGGATGACCGAGTTCACCAAGTGAACGCTTTTCTGCAATCATTTGCTGATAACGTTCTACTTCTTTTTCTAAAGTACCTTTTGGATACATGCGACCGTTTTTATTAGCTTTTTCAGCTTGCATAAAAGGCCCACGTATGTAAACGCCTTTTTTACCTGTATTTTCCTCGGTAATATATTCTAAATCTTGGCTAATTTCTTTTATTAGCTTCATCTTATAGCCTATTATAGAGTGGTGTAGTTGTATACCCGGTTGTTTTAGATAAACCTAAATAAACAGTTCCGCCAGGTGAAGGGATTATTACTACAATGTTTGCATTGGCATTTGCCCCATCAGAAAATCCTTGAGATTGAGCAAGATACCAATTATCATTACCAAATAATTGTAAAATTAATGTATTGTTACGGTAAATTAAAATTGGGTTAGATGAACTACCGTTACTATAAGTTATAGAATTAATGGTGACATTTAAATTACCTGCCGCAACTGTTTCATCAGATAATTTTATATCACTATACAAATCAACGTTGGAAGTTCCATCACCAACGAATTTGACTATGGACTGACCATAAACTTTTTTAGTAATATTTTTTGTTATAGCCATTTTTTATATCACTTGTATTTACCGGCAGTGATTTTGTGCATGGTGTCAGCATTCATTCTGACTTCCCAATCCTTGCCCTGAATATTTACTGAGGATGGCATTTGTCCGGTCTTTTTATAATGCTGAAGAGCTTTATGTGCAATAGCTACATGAATCTTTTCTTCTAACTCTTCTTCAGACATCTTATTTTTCTTGTGCATGTGATATTCATTGATCATCACTTCGACATCTTCAGTAAATACTGTCTCTTCACCGTGATCAAATTGAACTGTATACCATGCAATATTTCCATCTTCATCAGGATCAGCATGCTTACCTTCAACAACCATACCTTCGCCATAAACATCAGAATAAACATGTTTTGCGCAAAGATGTTCTTCTTCCTCTTCATTTACCTCTTCAACAAAAAAATCTACCCACTGCTCACCAAACTTTTCTTCTAGCTTTGCTTTAGCTGTAGCCACAGAAGAGGCAAACCCTTCAGTGATTGTTGTCTTACCTAAAGACTCCATCACGATCTTTGCTAGTCTTGCATCAAATTCTGTGACTCTCATCTCTACTCCTTCTTTTCTAAGAATTGATTTAGCAATCTTGTGTGCTTTTTTAATGGTTGTTTTTTCCAATGGAGGTGTGTCTCCGGTGCTTTTCATAGCACTTTTCATGCCAGTTGCATATGCCATCGACTTATTCATCTTTTCCTCCGTAAATAGCGCCAGCTAATTCTAATTTTTTGAGATCTAAGTAATCAGAAACCTTTGAAGATAAAATGGAGTTAAAAGTTTCTGAGGCTGACGTATTTTCATCACCAACAATCTGGTCAATTAATGAAACAATTTGTTCTTTATCCATATTATCCTCATTGATTTTGTTGCTGATTATTATTTATAGGTTGTTCAAATGGCATATTTTGTTGTGAGTCTTGAACTGGATCCTCTTGATTTTGATTTTCAATCTCTTCTATTTCTTCGTCGCTAAAACGAAGAATTTTCTTTCTAACATATTCTTTGCTAAAATAAGTTCCAACATAAGGTTGCAATTGATTGAGTAAATCAATACGATTTCTGATATTCTCAGCATCTTTCATTTCTTCAAAATACTGATCTTGAGCATATTCGTATTGAATAAGCTCTTCTAATGTTTCCCAATCAGACTCGACAATAATTCCTTTAAGAACTAATTGCGTCTTTAATAAATCACTAAACAACACATTAAACTTCTTACGAAGTCTTGATATAAACTTAGCAAATTTTAATTCATCTCTTGTGATTTCAGCCTGTCGACCAAAATTTAATCCTGACTCTTGTTGCAATCTACTGATAGGAACATTTAGAGATTGGTATACTTTATTTAAAAAGTAATTAATATCATCAATCTGCCCTAAGTTTTCACCACCAGGTAAAGTAGTGATTTCAGTACCTCTTCCACCTTCTCTTCTTGGAAGCCAGAAATCTTCTAACATCGACATCATCTTTCTATCGTCTCGAATCTCACCAGTAGAAGAATCATAAACAATCTTATTTCTATAGCGAGCCATAATATCTTTAAGGTATTGCTCTGCCTTAATTTTAGGCAAATTACCTACATCAATATAAAATATTCTTCTTTCTGGAGCTCTTGCTAATCTATAAATTACCAAAGAGTCTTCCATCATCTTAAGTTGATTTACTGGCTTTACTGCCTTATGTAAGTAACTTAATACTACGTTTTTATCATAATCTACAATACCAGAAGAAACAAATGTGATAGAGTCTTTGGTAATCTTTATGCCGGTATTTTGCGACTGTACTGGAACCTGTGCACTGATGTAATTAATACCTTGTTCATTGTAAATAAAATATTCTTCAATACTCTTTACAAGATCAACGCCAGTCTTAGGATCTTTCTCTTTTTTTACTTCTCTAACTTTTTTAATCTTGCGCGGATCAATTTGTCTTAATTCAACAATGCCACGTCTTGGTTGTTTAACATCAATTACTTTTTGATAATATAAACGACCATCAATATACCAACGTCTAAAAATATCATGAGATTTATAATTAAAATCAAGTTTTTTTAATATATTATTAAATTCTTCAGTAATACTTTTTTTAATATTATCTGGTAATTTAACTTTATCTAAATTAATTTGTATTGCTTTTTCATCATCAACTGCAGCGATTGCCTCAGTAACTATCTCATCGATAGCAGTAGAGGTTTCAGGATGCATTGATGTTTCTCGATACCGATTAATTAATTCACTTTCAGTCTTTGAGGTGGCGTCTAAATCGACATAGGTGCCAAAATAGCCACCACCTTGAAGTGTAGTTGCACCATCTTCTGGTGTAGGAACTACGAAAGACTGAGAGCGTAACGATTTATCTTCACTTTCGTTACGCGAAATGGTAAAACCAAATAGATTAATAGGCATAATATAAGTTGTTTTTTAAGTGCTAGGAAATAATTTTACACCAGTAATATTAGTAGGTGTGAAGGATTGATACTGCCAAGTTACCGTAAAGTTAGAAATCGTATCATTAGCACCAAAGTCAAGAGCGATTGGACTAATATCAACAGGAAATGCCTGTATTAATTTATAAGCTTTCAAAACGCCGCCATTTCTATCCAATTGAAAAATTTCTTGATCGGTTTGATAGTTGTCAGGAGATAAAACACCCTCTTTTACTTGAAGATCTTCCATCCCATTCATCCATTGTTCTAAAGCATTTCTTACAACAAATCCTGTATCATTAAGAACAGAAATTGTCCAGGGGGCAAATACCCTGTCTCCTGCAAATTTCACTTCCCTGCCACGATAAAATACAGGTGCAACTCCTAGTGATTCGCCGGGCATTTCAGCAACGTTAATCATATAAGTACCAAGTTCTTTTGCCGCTCTACCTAATGATACGTAATTTGGAAAACCTAATCTAATAGCAAACTGATTAGGTCTTGCACCACCACCAGTTAGCTTAGATTTAAAGGCATATACATCAAATAAGTTTGACATCTTTTTCTCCCTTTAATTAGGCGCCAGCCTCTTCAAAGCTAATGCCAGTTCTTGTAGCAATGAAGTTCAATGTAATAAAGTTGATTGAGCGCGCAGGCTTAATGAAGATGTCTGCAACAAATTCATTTCTATCAATCACTGCAGAAGTATTGTTTGTTTCATCACAAACAATTTTGTAATCAATAATACCACGACGACCCTGTACATCACGTAAGAATGGTTCTACAATATTAATGAATTGTGATCGTGTAAATGCATCGTTAAGCTCAAACAACTGAAATTTTGCAGCCGTAGAAATTGCTTTTTCCAAAACTATAAACAATCTGCGGACATTAATGCGGTCAAATGCAGAAGGCTTGCTTTGCATAGTCTTATCTCCAAACAACACAACACCTTGGCCAGGCTGAGAAACAACTGGATTGATATTGTTCTTGTAAAGAGTATCTCTTGCTGCTTTGCCTGGATTCCATGCAAGTTTAACAACATTCTTAAGACCACCACGATTGTAGCCAGCTGGAGAGAACCATGGATCTGCAACAAAGTCTGTTCTAACACATAGACCAGCGATATCACCGTTTAATGGAACCCAACGATACACATCATTATAACGATCGTATTGATACTTCCATCCAGAATCCATCACTGCGTAGCTTGATGAACCAATTGTATTTCTATATGATTGAACACTTGATAAGGCTGTTGATTCAGAAACGTTATAAACATCATCTAATTCAGGAGATACGAATACAACAACATCATTTCTCTTAGTTTCGAAATCGCCTGTCAACAAACCAACAATTGATTGAGCAGTAGATGCTGCAACATTACCAGTTGGAACTAAACTTACATCAACAATATCTTCGTTAACAAACTGTGTATATGCACCAAGGATATTACCTTGTGTTACAGCAACATCAGTACCACCTGTCATGCTAATAGATACGTTAGATAATAGATTGGTATTAGCAGAACCACCAGTGTAGCTAGATGCAATTGAACCCCATGATCCATATGCATTTGCATTTGCCTGCCCATAACTTGGATGGCTTGCGAATCGAATATACCTAGATTGCTGATTAATAGCTTCTTTGTAATAAATTACTGAGCCATCTGTTGCCTTAGCATCAGAAGCTTTTGATAAGAATTGATACTTTTCTAAGATTGTGCCAGCTGTTCCAGAAATTAGACCATCTTCATCGATAACTAGAACATGAAGTTCGTCGTGCCTTCCACCCCTATCTGCAGCATATGCTGATGTAACTGGTGAAGATGTAAATGCTGATTTGTATGCATCATACCATGCACTCCACGTTGCAACGTCAGCCATTGCAACTTTTAAGGAATTGCCAAGTGCTCCAGGATATCTTGCTAAAAAGATATCACCAGTAGAAACAGTGGTTGAATTATCGTAATCATCATCATTACCAATTCTAAGTGTAGCACGACTGTTTGCTGATGCGTTGGTAGACGCAGTAGCTGCTCTTACTAAACGTAAGTTATTTCCATAAGAAAGGAAATTTGCAGCAGTAAAGAATGATTCATAAGTGTTGGCATCAGGCTTGCCGAATTCAGTAACGAGCTCTTGTTCGTTTGTTACAAGAACTGCAACATTACTAGGGCCCCATGCAAAATTTCCAGCAAATCCGCCTGCGGTCGTAGCAACGGCTGGAACAATCGCGGTAAGGTCCTTCTCAGTTACTAATACGCCTGGTGATAGCTGAAAGGCCATTGTAATCTCCTATATTAGACTTTTTAGTCAATTTACATTAACTTTTATATTTATAAATAACGAAATTTACACATTTTCTAGCCAATTCTTCTTCATCTTAGCCATTGCTGTTTTTGGTTGTTCAGTAAACCAAACATCTCCACCCCATACTTCTTTTTCCACTTCTTCTTGATGACCACCAGTAATAAATCCAAACGGAGTCAATTCTTCTTCCATTTGTTGAATTTGTTGCTCATACATTGCCTGACGAATATTAGTATTAGTCAAGTCTCTAAAGAATGGATCAACTGCTGCCCATGCAAATAACACGAGTGTCATCACCAAATCATCATGATAACCTTCATCTGCTTTAAATGTATTTCTAACTTCTACAAATGTTGAGAATTCTGAAATAGTATCTGCATCATGGATCAATAACTTCTTACTTTCCATTAAGGCCTTAAGACTTGCACATCCAATCCTCTTGACTAATGTTGATGTCTTTACACCTGGCATAGCAGATGTAAAGCCTCCTGATAAGAATTGACCTTTCTTTCCGCTTCCAACATAAAGAAGGTTTTCATATTCATGTTCTGATCTGATGATATCAGCAACTTGTTGACCTACATCATTGACTTCTACTAACACATAAGCGTTATTATATGTCTTTGCTGCATTATAAACTACAGTAGAATATAGAATTGGACTAATTGTATTATTTCTATACTTACCAACCATCGTGTAAGGTGCTTGAGATACATCTATAATAGAGAATGCAGAATAATCTCCACCTACACCTCGAGATACATCTGCAACAAGCATATAAGTTTTATTTTTAGATGGCTCTTCATATAAATCTAGACCATCTTTACTAAAGATAGGTCTCTTAGATGAAAGTTGCTTTAATGTCGTTGCATTTATTAGTGTATTAGATGAACCAAGGAATTCACATAATACTTCTTGGTTAAATTTGAGTTCACCAAGTGTTGCTCTTTGTTCAGCAAGCCATTTTTCATCTCTACCTGGAATTCTATGGTAAGGTATGAACATAGACACAAATCCATTTAGATTTTGTTCAGCATCATTCCAGAATTTCCAGAAATGATTGTATCCTAATGGAGTAGAAGTTAGAAGAATCTTTGTTGTTTGACCAGAAGAAATAGTAGGATAAACTGATGTAAAGAATTCTTCTGCAACATTATTTGGAATAATAGCTGCCTCATCGATGTATAGCCAATTGACTGACTTACCACGAATACCAGAACTTGTTGTAGCTGCACAAAATATTTTACTTCCATTTTCTAATTCTACAGAACCCTTATTCCATTCTAAGATTCCTGATTGCATCCAGATTGGCAAATTTTCATACATTAGCTGATAACGAGATAACACTTCACGTGCGGCGGCTGCCTTGTTAGCTAAGATGGCAACTGTTTTGCTTTCTTGAAATAAAGTATACCAAAGTATACATGCTGCAGATGTAATCGTCTTACCTTGCTGACGACCTTCCATTAAGATCACACGTCTATTATTTAATATAGTATTTACTTTTTCTTTTTGGCATTCATAGAGCTTAAACTTAACCAAACCGTGATCAAGGTTAACAATATAACAATAGTTTTCTATAAAATAAATTGGATCAAGAATACAACGTTGAATCTCCCTGATTTGTTCTGCTTCAAATTGAACAACAAAACCAGGTTTCTTTAGATTCGAATTACCGTTATACGAATGTCTAGTTATCGATTGTTTTTGAATTATCATTCTTTAACATTTTCAAAAGATCAGTCGTTGAACCAGCAAACATGATATTATTTTGTGTGCCAATCGCTTGTTTTTCTTCTGGCTTATCTTGTAGGTCTTTTACTTGTTTTTGGAGACCTATTAGGTCTTTTGCAACTTCTGACATTGTCTTAATTAATTGACCAGTTACTTCAAAAGATCTAGGATGTTCAGAGTTTCTAGCAAGATCTATTATATCATCTAAGGTAGCCTCACCTTTAATCAGTAATTTTCTCATTGTAGTTCTAGCTAACTGATAATCATCCTCCTGATCATTTATTTTAGAAGAAGTAATAGAGGATAAAGGATATTCTTTTATAGATTGTTGATCTATTGAAGAAATATCAAATATTTGGTCTAGTTTTTTCATTAAAAATCTTCAAAAGTTTCAGTGAAGTCTATTGTATCACCTGGTACAGCTGTACCAGGGCTTGGCTCTACAGTATATTTTTGTATTTGTTCTGAGAGATCAGGGTTATTATATGTAGTAGCAATAGATTTTCTAATATAACCAGATTTTGTAATAGGTCCAAAGAAGTTTAGTTTAACTGTAAATGATAATGTCCAAAGTATTGATCGTCTTGTATAAAGTTCGCCTTCAAAGTCGTCTTCGTATGAAATATTGTCTAGTATAATTGCAAGATCGTGTTTTAAATTCAAATCAGGAATTGCTTTTATGGTTAAATTAAAATCAGGATTAAAATAAGGTAAAATTTGTTCAATTATTTGTAAAGCATCATCCTGGTTTTTTGAATAAATGTATAAATTGATGGCCATATTGTATGGAGTCGGTGCATATTGTGTATTTAACTTATAGCCACCCGTCACTGATCTATTTTGTTGTATAACATTGATCCTTCTTCCTGGATCGTATTGTAATCCAACCATTTCAAACGCCATTCTTGGCAATACTACTTCAACTAAACCAGTATCTGCGTTAGGTTGTTGTTGAATTCTCGCAATAAACTTTTGTCTTGGTGCATAGCTTAATGGAACACGAATTGTTTTTTCGGCCTGACCTTCGGTACCAATTCTATCAATAATAATTCCATTAAAAATATTGCCAAAAGCAATAATACTTTTTCTAATAGTAGAATGATAAAATTTTTGGTTAAGCATTAAATACCTCCCCAAAAGGATTTCTATCGGTAAAGTCTAAGATATCTCTAATATTTGTATCGTAGTCTTCGTTGCTTGCACCAGCATCTCTAGATGTAATTACATACTGTTCTAATATCATTGCAGATGGTGTAAAATCTTCTAATGCAAATGTTGTTCCATCTTCAAGTAGGAACTGATAACTAAGCATATCGAGGGTTGTATCTTTAATTTGGTCATCAATCTCAGCAATACCTGTATCAATGGTCTCAGAAGCGTATTGGAATAATTCACAATTAAGCTTGAAAACGTATAGTTTACCAACCTGGAGAAAAGGATCTCTTGCTTCTACAAACTTAATTTCAAAGAAAGACTTAGTCATTGGAAAATATAAGAGGTCACCTTCAGCTGGTCTATCTGCTAGAATGGTTCCACCATCTTTTCCAATTAAATCCTGCCATCTTCTTCTCGAAACAACAAAGTTTGCCGTGTCTCTAATCTCAAGACCAAACTTTGACATGAATTCACCATCGCCACCAAATCCATCAATATTTTCCAAATACATTTCAATTGGATAAGCGCTTGTAAATTTACTCAATGGATCCTCTCCAAGGATTAAATCCTCTTTGACAGCAGATCTTGGTAAGTAGTAAACATCAAATCCATATATCTTTAGACATTCGATAATTAGCCCTTCCATGAGTTCGCTCTCTGAACGACGACCCATAGGAATTCCTGATTGAAAATAAAAATTAGTAGGCATAATTCATCGAATTCTTATTGATTTCTTGTTGGTTTGTCTCTATAATTCTCTATGTGGCCGGTTGAGAAAAGGATTCTATATTACTATATTAACCAACAAACATATCTGGTGGTAATTCAAATCTTGATTGCATTTCTTCTTCTAGTGTTTGTATTTCCTGTAATGCTTCATCAAATATTTGTTGGCCATTTAAAAGAACACCGCCAGGTAATTGGACTCCTTGAAACTTCTTCATGTTCTCACCCCATTGCTTCTTAATTAGTGCTGTTGCATATCTCTTAAGAAACCTATCGTTATAGACATCTGTAAACGTATCTGGATCAAGTATTCTATAACATTCAACAATCATATAAGAACCAATATCTACATCTGCAGCCCAATCCATATCAACATAAAGACGATTCATGTGTCTATTGAATCTTATTGGTTTAACGCCAACTAGCAACTGATTGATTAATTCAATTTGTGTCTTTACTTGTGTATAATAAATTAGATCAGTTGACATTAGACTATAAAGATCATTAATTAGAATCTGATATCTAATATCAAAAATGTTGATACCAGTGCTTCTATTAGAGAATGGTAGTACTCTAGTAACACCAACCACTGCATCAGGAATATCAAAGTATCTATTATCGTAATTTCCAATCGTGACAGCATTTACAATAGCATTGCTATTAGATCTAGAACCAGTAACTAATTCACCAGAGGCAAAGGTTCCAGTTACACCAGCTAGAACTAAATTAGCAGTGTCTGATGTAGAGCTTATTGTAGCTGTAGCACCTGAATTTGCACCAGTAATAACATCACCAACTACAAAAATATTTGCCTCTGCATTTGCAAGAATAGCAGTTGATGGGGTTACCTGAACTTTTAAGTAAACCATCTCCACAGCATCATAGTGATACTCTCTATAGAACTGAAATGCATCATCAATTCTATCTTCTATTTGATCTTCATCAATGTTAATTTCAATGACAGGATGGCCTAACCTTCTTAGGCAATAATCGATTAATCCTTGTCTACTACTTGGATTTGCCATGAGTTAATCCTTAAAATGTTCCACCATCAATGTTTCCATTAAACACACCTATTATATTATTAGCTGTAATTGTATTAGCAATAAAACTTCCAAAAATATCTCTTATAACTATAGTATTTGCGATTGCATTAGCATTTGCATTGTCAATAGTATCAGTATAATATTTTCCCCCAATCTTGTGAATAATTGCATTTGCATTAGAACCAATAGCTTCAATATAAAGAATGGCGTTGGCGCCGTCATTGGATGAATCTTGACTATATGCCAGTTCGCCTTCGGCTAATATTGAAGTAGTAGGAGGGTCGCCTAGGGTACTTCTCTTAATTTGTATAACCGTTGCCATAACAAGCTGTTAGTAATTGCCACCATCTAGATTATTTGGTTCGTTTGGCGCAGCTACCCATTTATCTGTTGTAGTATCGTAAATCAAGGCATATCCATCTTGTAAATCTAATGCATTAACATTTCTAATACTTTCTAATTTATTAATATCAGCACCACCTCTTCTAATTAATAATCCAACCGTAGTTTCAATAGAGTTCTGATCAACAATAATTCCTGAAGATGCTCTCTTTGAAACTATGACTTTAGCAGTTTCAGGTCGATCGATAATAACTCGAGGTGCAGTTCTCTTAGTGACTACTACGCTCATCTCGTTACTCCTGGCATAATGGTTGCAATACCTTCTACAAGTCTAGTATAACTATTAGCATTGTTAGAGTTATTATGAACAACTAAGTCATACACATATCGACCTGGTTTTAAGGCGCCAGTAACATGGGGTGCAAGAGTCAAAATAATTTCGCCATTTGCAGAATCAGAAATGTTTGCTACAAATGGAGTAGAATTAGATGAATAATAAGATTTGCGTAATTGTGCGTTCGCCGTACAATTAGCTAGACTGATATAAGTGCCATCATCAGATTGCCAATTAATGGTTACACTGAAGTTTGCACCTTGATCGATTAGAAGATTATTGATGATAGCCATAAATATCCCGTTTTATTGGATATTTATGGCTTGAAGATTTTAGTTATTTTAGCTTGGAATTATCAAACATCCAGAACATAAGAAGCAATAAACTCTCTGACCTGATACTGTAGAGCATGTTCCCCCGCATAAAGTTGTAGCTTCCAGCCCTGTAGTTGGATATGATATATAAACAGCACCACTGCCGCCAGACACGCCCAACGCCGATGATCCTAATTCTCCACCATGACCTGAATTTGCAGCACCAGCACAATTTGGAGCTGCTATTCCTCCACCCCCACCTTTAGATAAATACAAATTAGCTCCAGTTATAGTAGTGTAGCATCCAATTCCACCTGTAGCAGTAGGACCTGCTACACCGGAGCCACCAGCACCACCTCCTCCACCTCCTCTTCCACCCCAATTATCGATACCTTGGCCAGCACCACCTGGATTACCTTGCCCTGGAATTCCGGATCCTTGAGTAGCAGCTGGAAAAGTTGAGCCTCCTCCACCAGATCCGCCTGGTTGGGATGTACAATTTCGCCAATTTGCTCCACCACCACCACCGCACGATTTAAGTGATATGGGGGTAGGGTTATTACTTCTGACTATACAAGATGGGGATCCAGGAGTACTAAGTATTGATGGGAAATATTGACCACCACTTCCACCGGTTCCAACTGTAACTGTATAAGTGCCACCACCATATGGTATTAAACAACAAAGAAAACCGCCAGCACCACCACCTCCACCCCATGTTTGACCCCATTCAGCCATTCCAGCACCAGAACCTCCACCTCCAGCTACTAACAATACCGTAATTGATGCAGGCAAGGGCCCAGCCAAAAGACAATAATAACATGATAATATATTAGATGATTCAGTTGTGTTGGCAGTATACACAGAGGTTATTAAAACAGCTGATGGTGTTTCATTGGATATAGTTCCAAAAACGTAACCATTAGAACAGATACTTGTTCCACAAGGGACACAATTTGCCGCATATATGAGTGGAAACCCTGATAGATTATTTGCAGATAGTCTCAAAGAATAGAAATTTGATGGCGGCAAAATGCATGCACAAGTACTCGATGGGTTGTTCCATGTTATCGGATCATTTAAAGTAGTATACGAAAATGCCCTTGTTGTATTTTGAAGTTCTTGATCAGTTGCATTAATTGTAAAGTTATATGTTGTATTTGACCCAACACTTCCAATATTACCAGAAATAATACCAGTGTTAGCATTTAATGATACATTGGCTGGTAAAGACCCGCTTAGCAGTGTATACGTGATAGTCGTATCACTAAATGCATTAACAGCAATATTAACTGGTGTGCCTTCATAATTAATGCCAGCATTTCCTGCTGCTGGATAAAAAATAGGCGTGCCTGATATACTCAGTCCGCTTGGCCTCGTAGCAGTAGCTCCATCAGAATTAATAACATATACAGCGTATGTACCAGCTGATAATACAGGTAAAGATGCTCTTAACCTTGAAGAATTAACGAATGATACCGTTGATGCTGTTAAAGAACCAATGATAACAGTAGCTCCGTTATCAAAATTAGCTCCATTGATTTCAATATATCCTTGACTATTAGCTGCAGTATCATCTAAATAATTATAAGACGAATCAGTTACTCTAACATTTGCAATTCTTGGAGTTACGCT